>ULOK01060396.1_pt1 | contig 23741 bp, 18 predicted proteins | sample 1952501 | NCBI WGS metagenome assembly ULOK01 (sample SAMEA4835601, study PRJEB28245) | human gut metagenome | biome: gut microbiome; material: fecal sample | place: Denmark | collected 2008
TTTATTTTGCATAACTTTTATCTTAAAGTTTTATAGTTGGGTTCTCTCTTTCTTCTTTATCTATTTCAAAAAATAGTTCTGGTTTAAAGTTAAATATGCTTGCAATAATATTTGATGGGAAAACTTCTATATTGTTTTTGTAATCAAGTACATTTTTGTTATATATACTTCTTGAAATAACAATATTGTTTTCTACTTCACTTAAATTGTTTTGTAATTTCATAAAGTTTTTGTTTGCTTTTAATTCTGGATATTCTTCTTTTAATAATAGTATTTTTGGAATTTCATTGCTTAATTTTTCGTTAGCGTTTATGCTATCTTTTTTATTTTCTGCACTTAACACTTCTTTTCTTGCTTCTGTAATTTTAGTTAGTGTATCTTTTTCGTGCTTGGAATATCCTTTAACTACTGCTAGTATATTTGGAATTAAATCTGCTCTTTGTTTTAGTAATATATCAACACTACTCCAACTTTCTTTTACATTATTTAATAATTTAGTTAATTTATTAAATTTAAGTATTACATATATTATTGGTAATAGAATTATTATAATTCCTACAATTATATTTATTATGCATTTTTTAATTATTTGTATTTTATTAGTATTTATATTATCAATTCCATTTATTTCATTTGTTTTTTTATCGTTTAATTTTTTTATTTCTGATTCTTTGTTATTTGTAATTGTATTTTTTTCTTCTCTTTTTTTGTTATTTATTTCGCTTTCTTCCTTATATTTTGATGACGTTAGGTTTGATTTTTCACTATGTAAGCTAGACCATTCGTCTCTTAATTCATAATATTTTTTGCTTAAACCATTAGTCATGAATTCTTGATTAGATTCTACATTAATGTCAATAATTTTTTTATTAATATCGTTTTCTAATTCTTTATATTTTGAATTAAGTTCTTCGTATGATTTTTGATATTTTTCGTCTATTTGCTCTAATTTTACTTGGTATTTATTATTAATGTTATTTTCTTGTTTAATATATTTTTCGTTTATTTCGTCTATTAGTTTAATTTTATCATCATAAGTTAGATCTTTTATTTTATTTGTTTCATTGATTTTTTTTGAATTTGGTATGATTATAAAATAACAAGATATAAGTATTATTATTAGATAAGTTAATATACTTATTACTATTGATGTTTTCTTTTTCATAATTCTCCTTTATTTTGATTTTTTAATATGTCTCTTGCTGATATTAATCCGGTAGCTGCTGCTGTTACTATGTTTCCTGCTTTACCTGCTCCATCTCCTATGAAATATATATCTTCGTTTTCTAATTTGAAATTGTTATTTGTAGTTATTTCGTTACTGAAAAACTTTATTTCTGGCCCATATAATAGTGTTTCATCGTTATTAACACCTGGTATTATTTTATCTAATTTGCTAAGTCCTTCTAGTATATTGGTTACTATTCTGTGTGGAAGTACGAGTGATAAATCTCCTGCTACGCAATCTTTTAGTGTGGGTTCAATAAAGCCCTTATTTATTTTTGGCCATGTACTTCTTCTTCCTCTTCTTAGGTCTTTTAGGGACTGAATTATTGGTTTTGAATCACCTAGTACATTTGCTATTCTTGCTATTGCTTCTCCATATTCTCTTGTGTTAGTTACTGGTTCTGTTAGATTAACTTTTGAAATAAATGCGAAATTGCTGTTATTTGATTTTATGTCTTTTAGTGAATGTCCATTTACGCATATATACCCATAATAATTTTCTTTTGTTACAAATCCGCCTGGGTTAGTACAGAAAGTTCTTATTTCATCATTGTGTGTATCTGTTTTTATAAATATAGTTGGATCATAAATTATATTGCAAAGTTCTTCTAATATTTCTTTTCTAACTTCTACTCTTACTCCTATTTCAATACTTTGTGATAAATATGGAACGTTGTATTTATCTGCTATTTGTTGTACCCATTTAGCACCAATTCTTCCAGGTGCAACTATTACTTTTTTTGCTAGAAATTCTTTATTTTTTGATATTAGTTTGTAATTTTTATCTTCTTTTTCTATATCTGTTATATCTGTATTTTCTAGAATATCTACTCCATTTTTGCTTAGGTATTCAGTAAAAGCTTCTATATATTTAGGTAATTTATCTGAGCCAAGATGTTTTTGTCTTATTAGTAGCAGTCTTGCTCCATTTACAGTTACTTCTTTTTTTATTTTTTGTGCTTCTTTTACATTACTTGGAAATACTTCACCATCCATACCAAATTTTGTAAATATCTCTTCTGTTTCATCTATTAGTTTATATGCTTCACTTTCTGTCATGTATTTAAATAAATCTGATTTACCTAGTTTTGGAATAAAATTTAGTTTTCCGTCTGAAAATGTTCCTGCTCCACCGTAACCACTCATTATATTACATGGGTTACAATTTATACATTTTCCTGTTTTTGTCATAGGGCAGAATCTTTTTTCTGCTTTTTTGCCTTTATCTACAAGTAGTATCTTTAAATTTTTATTTTTAGTAATTAGTTCATAGGATGCGAATAAGCCAGCCGGTCCCGCTCCTATTATAGCCACATCATACATTTTATACCTCCATTTTAATTATATAATAATAAAATGAAAAAAACTAGTAATGAATACTAGTTTACTACTATATTTATAAGTTTTCCTTTTACTACTATTATTTTGATTATTTGTTTATCAAGTGTATATTTTTTTATAGTTTCTGAATTAAGTGCAAGTGTTTTCATTTCTTCTTCCGTAATATCTGTTTTAGTTATTATTTTATCTCTTAATTTGCCATTTACTTGAATGATCATTTCAAATGTATCTTCTTTTGTTTTTTCTTCTTCATATGTTGGATAACTAGAATATACTAAGGAATCTTTGTTTAAAACTTCTTTATTTAATTCTTCTGTTATGTGAGGTGCGAATGGATATAATAATTTGATTAGTGTTTCATAATCTTTTGTAGTTATGTTTTCTAATTCGTAATATGCGTTTATTAGTTTCATAAGTTCTGCTATTGCTGTATTAAATTTCATGTTTTCTATGTCATTTGAAACTTTTTTTATTGTTTTGTTTATTATAATTTCAAGTGATTTTGTATAATTATTATCTTCTTTTACTCTATTTTTTAAGTTATACACTCTATCTAGGAATCTAAATACTCCTTTTATTGCATCTTCATTCCAAGGACATTCTACACTATAATCTCCCATAAAAAGCACATAAGTTCTAAGTGTATCTGCACCATATTCTTCTATTATGTCCAGTGGATCAATTACATTTCCTCTTGATTTGCTCATTTTTTCTCCATCTGGTCCTAGTATTAAACCTTGTGCAGTTCTTCTTTTATATGGTTCTTTTGTTGGGACTACGTTTAGGTCATATAGAAATTTATGCCAAAATCTTGAATATATTAGGTGTCTTGTAACATGTTCCATTCCACCATTATACCAATCAACTGGTAACCAATATTTTAGTTTATCGTAATCTGCAAAACATTTATCATTTAATGGATCTATATATCTTAAATAATACCAAGAGGATCCAGCCCATTGTGGCATAGTATCTGTTTCTCTTTTTGCATCACTACCACATTTTGGACATTTACAATTAACGAATTCACTAATTTTAGCAAGTGGGCTTTCTCCATTTGTTCCTGGTTCAAAGTTTGTTATATTAGGTAATTTTAGTGGAAGTTGTTCATATGGAACTGGTACTGTTCCACATTTATTACAATAAATTATTGGAATTGGTTCTCCCCAATATCTTTGTCTATTGAATGCCCAATCTTTCATCTTATATTGAACACCTTTTTCTCCAATACCATTTTCTTTTAAATATAAAAGCATTTTTTCTATTGCATCTTCTTTGTTTAAATTATTTAGGAATTCTGAATTTATATGAATACCATCACCAATATATGCGCCATCTTTTGTATCACCTTTTATAACTGGTATAATGTCTATATTAAACTTCTGTGCAAATTCATAATCTCTCATATCGTGTGCAGGCACTGCCATAATTGCACCTGTTCCATAGTTCATCATTACATAATCTGATATATATATTGGTATTTCTTTTTTGTTTACTGGATTTATTGCTGTTATTCCTTCTATTTTAACTCCTGTTTTGTCTTTTATAAGTTGAGTTCTTTCAAATTCAGTTTTTTTACTTGCTTTTTCTTGATATTCTTTAACTGTATTTATGTTTGAAATTCTATCTTTATATTTAGTTATTATAGGATGTTCCGGTGCGATAACCATAAATGTTACTCCAAATAATGTATCACATCTAGTTGTATATATTCTTAAGGTTTCATCTACTTCTTTTAATTTAAAATCAACAAATGCACCAGTGCTTTTACCTATCCAGTTCTCTTGTTGAAGTTTTATATTTGGTAAATAATCTACTTCTTTTAGTCCATCAAGTAATTTATCAGCATATTCTGTTATTCTTAAATACCATACCAATTTTTGTTTTTGAATAATATCTGAATGACATATATCACATTTTCCTCCTTGGCTATCTTCATTTGATAGTACTACTTTACAACTAGGGCAATAGTTAACATAGGTATTGTCTTTAAATACAAGACCTTTTTCATACATTTTTAGGAATATCCATTGTGTCCATTTGTAATATTTTTCTTCTGATGTATCTATTGCTCTTGAAAAGTCAAATGAAAAACCAACTTTTTTTAATTGCTCTGTAAATCTTTTTATATTGTTATCAGTTACTATTCTGGGGTGAGTTTTTGTCTTTATTGCATAGTTTTCAGTAGGAAGTCCGAAAGCATCAAAGCCAATAGGAAATAATACGTTATATCCTTCCATTCTTCTTTTTCTTGCTATAACTTCAAGGCCACTATATGCTTTTATGTGTCCCACATGCATTCCTGCACCACTTGGATATGGAAATTCAACAAGTCCATAAAATTTCTTTTTACTCATGTCATCGCTTGTTTTAAAACTGTTGTTCTTATCCCAATAATTTTGCCATTTTTTTTCGATTTCTTTAAAATTATACATATTTCCTCCTAAAAAAAATCTATAATCTAAGGGTTCAACTTGAACGGTACCACCTTAGTTCATAGATTTTATGCTCTCATTTTATAACGGTTTTATCCGATTTTGCTCCAAGTTTAATTCATAAACTATTACTATTAGTTTACACCTGCCACTAACTCTCTTTAAGTAAATCATTTATTACTATTTCTCTTCATTGCAAAATAAATATGATGTGATTATAATACTTTTTTTGCTTATTTTCAATATTTTTATAGAAAAAATAGTTTAATTGCATTTTTTCTTTATATATAATGTTCCTAATATACTTATTGTTAGTAATATGAATAAGTAATATATATTATCACCAGTATTTGGATTTTTAATAGTAGATTGTACTAATACATAATTACTAAAATGTCCTGTACTAAATGATATATAATTTTTACCTTCGTAAGTTACTTTTTTAATATCATATGTTTCATGTGTTTTTCCATCATCACTTAAATATATTACTTTTAAATCTGTTGTATCTATATTATCTATTGGTATTAATATTTCACTTTTATTATTAAACTCACTAATTACTTTATCTAAAATTTTTGAATATAATTTTAAATTATATGAATTTATACTTTCGTATCCAATATTAGTTAAATATTCAATTTCTTTTTCATTTAATTCGTATTTATCCACTAAAATAGATGCATCTAATGGAACGTTACTAGAACCAGTTCTTATAATTATTCCTGTTTTATTATCAATTGATAATATTTTTCCAAATTCATTAATTTTTTCATCAAGTTCTGCTATACCAATTTCATATTCAGTATCATTTATAGTAAGTTTATAAGCTTTCATCATTATTGCTTGTCCATTTTGTTCTAAATATACTCTATCATTATCATTAGCTTTTTCTAATTCTTTTTCAAATGTTGTATTTACCATTTTATAATAATCTTCTACTTTTATTCCAAGCATATTTGGCAAATAATTTGCAACATCTGCATTATATGACTCTTCTAAATCACTTACCTTTATTGTGATATTTTCATCTTTAATATAATTTTTAATTCTATTTTCTAAAACTGTTTTATAATCTTCAATTTTTGTACCAACTGGTACGAAAAACATGTTTGCGCAATTGTATGTATTAACGCTAAATCCATAAATAATTCCATCTTTTGATATATATGTTACACCTTCTGCAAAAGATATAAAATAATCTCCTCTTCTTGTATCTTCATAACCAACAAAGAAATCTAAATCTGGGTTTTCTTCACTTGCTTTTTTTAATTTTGCAAATTCTTTTATTGCATTATTACCTGCAAAGAATGTTGATGAATCAGATTTGTAATTTATGTAGTGGTTAACCATATCGATATCTGTAATATATACATTTCCAACTAAATTCTTAATTATGTTAGATGCTCTTTTTTGTACCAAAGCATCTCCTTTTACTTCTTCTATAGAACCATTTATTTTAATTTCACCGGTATTTTCTCCATTAAAATCAAATATTATTACATTACAAAAATCTTTGTCTGCTGTGTCTGTATGAATTTGATTATTTTCATAGATTGTATAAGTTTGACCTTTACGATAACAATCAATATCTATTCCATCTTCATTAGTTAATTTAATTATTCTTTCTATATCACTTCTAATTAAACCATTAAAGAAATATCTTTGTATGTTTTCTTTAACTCCTAACATGGTACCTTTATTTTTTTCTTCAATTAACTTAATATTTTCAGATTGATTAACATATTTAAAATTAAACTCATAATTAGATAGCTTTTCTTTATATGATTGCAACCTTTCTTTACTTGTTAATGCACTTACATTTATTACTGAAAAAAGTGTTACAAGAAATAATAATAACTTAATTTTCTTCATATTCAAGCATCTCCTATTCTCAGTTAATTATAATCTGTTTTTATTTGTTAGTCAATCTTCTTGATTATAAATTACAAGTTCGTGTTGGCATCTAGTACATGAAACATAATATAAGTATTTTTCATTATCAGTATATTTGTTATCTTTTTCTGTATATATTATTACTGAATCAAATTCTAAACCTTTTGATACATAGGATGGTACTACTACTAGATTTCTATCAAATATATTTGAATCTGTTTTTATTAAACTAATATCTAAATCATTTTTAAGTAAATTATATATTTTATTTGCTTCTTTATCATTCTTAGTTATTACTGCAATTGATTTATATTTATTTTTTAGGTTGTTTATATTTTTTATTAAATCTTCTTTTATATTTTTTTCTTTTTTAAAAACAACTGGTATATCATTGTTATTTCTTATTGCACTTACGAAATCTAAGTTTAGAATTTTATTTGTATATTCTATAATTTCTTTACTTGATCTATATGTTTTAGTTAATCTTAAATTAGCTGTTCTACTAGTAAATATTTTGTCTAATTTTTTTAGTGTATCGTATTTGTAATATGGATTTATTGTTTGGTTTACATCTCCTAAGATTGTAAATGATGCGTTTTTAAATATCGTCTTTAATATAAAATATTGTAAAGGTGTATAATCTTGAGCTTCGTCTACTACTATTTGTTTCATAATTCCATTATATGGAAATCCCTCTAGTAAACCCTTCATATAAATAAATATTAGTGAATCATCATAATTAATTATTTTGTCATTTATGTAACTGGTATCGATTATTCCATATTTTTTTATAAATTCTTCTGTTTCAAATAAGCCCTTATATATTTTTTTGTAATCTTTAGAAACATTTAATCTTGTTAATAATTCTTTAATATATTTATTTTTGTATTTTCCTCCATCATTATAGTTAGCAATATTTTCACTTATTAATTCTATTCTACCAAATAAAGGGATTGTACTATATCTTTCGTGTAGTAATTTATTTAAAGTATCTATGTCATAATCTTTATATTTGCATTCTATTCCGCTTGTGAATTCTACGTTTTTTGTGAATTTTGCTATATATTCATCTATTATATTCTTAAATTCGTCGCTTAATTTTATTTTGGAAAAGTCATTAATGTTTTCTTTTTCATAATATCTTTTTACAAAATTAGTAAAGCTTTCTACACCTTTATACTCTTTTATAAATGAATTTGCAAAATCACTCCAAGTAGTATTTTGAGTATTATCTTCTCCCAATTCCGGAAGTACATTTGAAATATATTCACTAAATACATTATTTGGAGATAGAATTAAAATATCTTTTGATTTTAAATTATTTATTTTATATAGTAAAAATGCGATTCTGTGTAATGCAACTGAAGTTTTTCCAGAACCGGCTATACCTTCTACTATTAAATTTTTATGGGCTACATCTCTTATTATTTCGTTTTGTTCTTTTTGTATTGTATCAACAATATTTTTCATCTTATCAGATGATTCATTTCCTAGCACTTCTTGTAAGAGATCATCTACTATATTTAGGTTGCTGTCAAATACTCTTATTAGTTTACCATCTTCTATTTTATATTGCCTTTTTTTGGTCATAATTCCTTTTATTGTTCCTTCTTTGGCTTGATATTCTGCATTTCCTATTTCACATTCATAAAATAGATTTGATATAGGACTTCTCCAATCATAAATTAGGTGATCGTAGTTTTTATCAAGATATGTTAAACCGATATATATCTTGTCCCCGTTAAAATCTACTCTTCCAAAATAGGGGCTTGATTCGCTTTTTAGTAATTTTTTTAAATACAAACCTCTCATTGTAAGCAATTCAACTTCTAAATCGTTTTCTAATATAGCAGCATTTACTTCTACTTTATCCATTCCTGCTTTGCTATTCCATGTATATTTTTTAAACTCGTTTATTTTTTCTTCTTGTTGATAGAGTGAAACCCCAATATCGCTTATTTTTTCTTTTAGTTCTTTGTTAACTATGTTTAAATAAGCTTTTTCTTGATTTAAATCATTTTCATTTATCGCCATACAACCTCCTACACGACAAAAAGCGCACTTAATAAAAGTCCACCTATTGCTAAAATGTTTTGTAATTTTATTTTACAATATTTTTATTAGTAAGTAAAGTGTGGTATAATATTAACGGTGATTTTATGAAAAAACTTAATCAAGTATTTGATACAGAGTATGAAACAGAGGTTCAAGATATAAAAACAAATACAAAGGAATTAAATAAGGGAGATTTGTTCTTTTGTATAAAGGGATTTAATGTAGATAGGCATGATTATGTAAATGAGGCATTAGAAAAAGGTGCATCTGCGTTAGTGGTTGATCATAAAGTTAATTCGAGTTTGCCACAAATAGTTGTTGATAATACGAATGAAGCGCTTTCTGATATGGTTGCAAAATTCTATGATTATCCAAGTAAGAAAATGACTATGATAGGTGTTACTGGAACTGACGGAAAAACAAGTACATCAACTATACTATATGAGCTTTTAAATCAAGTTAGTAAATGTGGCTATATTGGTACGAATGGAGTTTGTTGTGAAACTTATACTGATAAATCTAATAATACTACTCCTACTCCTGAGCATTTGCATAGGTTTTTAAATAATTTTTATCTAAATGATTGTAAGTATGTTTGTATGGAAGCTGCTAGTGAGGCACTTGCTCAAGGAAGATGTAAAAATATTGAATTTGATTATACTATATTTACAAATCTTACTCATGAACATTTAAATTTTCATAAATCTATGGAAAATTATATGAATGCAAAGTGTATTTTATTTGAACAAACTAAGAAAAATGGTTATTCATTTTTAAATATAGATGATAAGTATTCAGAGGAGATTTTTAAAAAATGTAATGGAAAAGTCATTTATTATGGTAGTAATAAAAAAGCAGATGTTAGGTTTTCTGATGTTGTTATAAATCATGATTATACTTTATTTACTATTACATATAAGGATAAAACATATAAAATTAATTCTCCTTTACTAGGTATGTTTAATGTATATAATTTAACTGCTGCACTTAGTGTATTGTTGATTATGGGAGTTGATATAGATAAACTTGATTATAAAAAATTATATGTGGATGGTAGGATGACTAATATTGATTTAGGACAAGATTTTAAAGTTATAGTGGATTATGCACATACTCCAAATGGATATTTAAATTTATTTCTTCTTACTAAAACATTAGAAGCAAATAAAACTATTATAGTTGCTGGTTCTGCTGGTGAGCGTGATAAAACAAAAAGGCCTATCATGGGTAAAATTCTTGTTGATAATGCTGATTACGTAATATTTACTTATGAAGATCCTAGAAGTGAGGATCCAATCGATATAATAAATGATTTAACTAGTGAGGTAATGGATAAGAAAGATAAATTTGAAGTTGTTGTAGATAGAGGGGAAGCAATAAAAAGGGCTATTGATATGGCCGAGAAAGATAATATGATTTTAATTCTTGGAAAAGGTAATGAAACTTATGAGGCATTAAAAAATGGTAAAATATATTTTAATGACATTGAAGAAGCTAAAAAATGTATAAAGGAAAGAAAAAAACTTGAAGTATGAAAAATACTTCTTTTTTATGGTCAATCATTATTACCTCAAATCGTTTTTTTTAATATATTAAAATGAGGTGATAATATGGATACATCATACATAATTGGAATACTTGCAATTGTTGTTACATTTATTTGTGGCATAATTGCAAAGAGGGTTCCATGGTTTAACAACAATTTGATTCCATTACAAAATTTATTAATAGGTTTACTTGCAGCATTCATACATTACTTGATAACAAAAGATTTTTCCTTAGCGCTCACGTTATCGGGAATTACTGCAGGTGGTACCTATGATATTTTACACAATATGAGTAAAATTGATTGGGACAAGTTACTAGATTTAATTAAATTTAATTAAGGAGGTGAATTATGAAACAGTTTGGAATAGATATAAGTACATTTCAAAATGGAATAAATTTGGATAAAGCGAAAGATGAAGGTGTTAGTTTTGCAATTATAAGAGGTGCTTTTACTGGATATGGAAGTGCTAAGGGTAAGGCAAAAGATGACAGATTTGAAGAATTATACAGGAATGCAAAGAAAAGTGGATTAAATGTTGGTGCTTATTATTTTTCAAGAGCAACTAGTTATGAAGAAGGAAAGAAAGAAGCGGAATTTTTATATAATAATTGTTTGAAAGGTAAAACTTTTGAATATCCTATATATATGGATGTAGAAGATACTGTATATCAGAATAAGGTAAGTAAAAATGCAATTAATGATGCAATTAGAGGTTTTTGCGAATATATAGAAAGTGTTGGTGGTTATGTTGGAGTATACTGTAATTTAGATTGGGCCAATAATAAAATGGATTATGGTAAGTTGTCCAAAAAATATGATTACTGGCTTGCCTATTGGGGAAATGAAATGCCTAGTAGAAACACTTATGGAAATTATGGAATGTGGCAATATGGAGGAGAAACTAATTTAATTAGGGGAAATACTATTGCTGGTAAAGTAGTTGATCAAAATTATTCATACAAGGATTATCCAAGTATTATGAAATATAATAAATTAAATGCATGGGATGATAGAAATGAAGTTAAAGAACCAGAAAAAACTCCTATTACTTATATAGTAAAAAGTGGAGATAACTTATCTTCAATAGCTGAAAAATATAATACTACATGGCAAAAAATATACGATGATAATAAAGGTATTATAGGTAATAATCCAAATTTAATATTTAAAGGACAAAAGTTGATTATAAAATAATAAAAGCTTCTTTTGAAGCTTTTTTATTACTTATTTATCTTTAAATACTCTTCATATGTAGTCGTTTTATCTATATATTTGCCATCATCTTTAAACTCTATTATTCTATTTGCAACAGTTTCCATTAATTCATGATCGTGAGTACTAAATAATACTACACCCTTAAAATTAATAAGTGCATTATTTAAACTAGTAATTGTTTCTACATCTAAATGATCTGTTGGTTGATCAAGTATAAGTGTATTAGCACCACTTAACATCATTTTTGATAGCATACACCTTACTTTTTCACCACCTGATAACACATCAACTTTTTTTAATGCATCTTCACCACTAAATAACATTCTTCCCAAAAATCCTCTTACGTACTCTACATCATCAACATTAGAATAACTCATAAGCCATTCAACTATATTTTTACTACTTTTAAAATAATTATCATTATTATGTGGAAAATAAGATAATAATACTGTATTCCCCCAGATCACTTCTCCAGAATCGGGTTTTATTTCTCCACTTAATACTTTAAATAGTGTTGTTATTATTATTTCATTTCCAATGAATGCAATTTTATCATAATTGTTTATAGTTAAGTTTAAGTTATTTATTAATTTTATTCCATCTACACTTACACATAGATTCTTTGTAGTAAGCACATCTCTTCCTAGTGATTTTTCTTCTTTAAAGTTGATATATGGGTATTTTCTACTAGATGCTTTTATATCATCAAGTACTATTTTATCAAGCAATTTTTTTCTTGATGTTGCTTGTTTACTTTTTGAAGCATTTGCACTAAATCTTGCAATAAATTCTTGAAGTTCTTTTATTTTTTCTTCTTTTTTCTTATTTGAATCTCGCATTTGTTTTTGAATAAGTTCACTTGATTTATACCAGAAATCATAATTACCTACAAATAGCGTAATTTTTTCATAATCTATATCCACTATATGCGTACATACTTTATTTAAAAAGTGTCTATCATGGCTAACTACTAATATTGTATTTTCAAAATTTATTAGAAACTCTTCTAGCCATATTTTTGCTTCTATATCAAGTCCATTAGTTGGTTCATCTAAAAGAAGAACATCTGGATTTCCAAACAATGCTTGTGCAAGTAATACTTTTACTTTTTCTTTAGTTGGGATTTCTTTCATAGTTAATTCGTGAAGTTGAATATCTACACCTAAACCACTCAAAAGAATAGCAGCATCACTTTCTGCTTGCCATCCATTAAGAAAAGCAAATTCACTTTCTAATTCTCCTAGTTTTATTCCATCCTTATCAGTAAATGGTTCTTTTGTATATAGAAAATTTTTTTCTTCTATTATTTCGTATAATCTTTTATTACCCATTATTACTGTATCTATTACTCTATAATCATTATATAAATTATGGTCCTGTTTTAATACTGAAATTCTTTCGTCTTTTCCTATGTTTATTTCACCACTAGTTGTTTCTATTTCTCCACTTAACAATTTTAAAAATGTTGACTTACCTGCTCCATTCGCTCCAATTATTCCATAGCAATTTCCTGGTGTGAATTTTAAATTTCCTCCTTCAAATAAAGTTCTTTTCCCAAATCTTAATGAAACGTTGTTAACTGTTATCATAATATCACGTCCTTAAACACTAATAATAAGTATAAAGTAAAACGGGAAAAATGTAAACTGTTTAGTTTACATTAATATTTACTTTATTGCTATTTGTTAATATAATTTAAAACCTCTTCTTTATCACTAAAATGATGTTTTATTCCATTTATAAGTTGATATTCTTCATGACCTTTTCCAAGTATAAATAAAATATCTTTTTTATTTAATAAATCTATACCTCTTTTTATTGCTTTACTTCTATCTAATATTACTTCATAGTTTTCATTTATTATGCCGTTTATCATATCATTTACTATTTTCATCTCATCTTCATTTCTAGGATTATCATTAGTAAATATAACATAATCACTTAATTCTGTTGCTATAATTCCCATATCTTTTCTTTTTGTTTTATCTCTGTTTCCACCACAGCCAATTATTGTATATATTTTGTTTTTTTTAAATTTAATTGCGTTAGTAAGTACATTTTTAACTGCATCTGGAGTATGAGCATAATCTACAAATATAACATTTTTCTTATATTTGATCATGTCTAACCTACCACTAGGAAGTTTAATTCTTTTAAAAAGTTTAATAACTTTCTTTATATTGTATCCCATATTTACCAAAACTATAATTGCTACTAATGAGTTATAAATATTATATTTACCTATTACATTCATTTTAACTTTATAATTTTTATTATTATATCTTAATTTATATATAGTTTTATCTAGCTTTAGTTTATATTTTATTATATTAAAATCACTTTTAGATTCTCCGTAAGTAATAGTATTATCTAATAAGAAATTATCTTTATATTTATCATCAACATTAGTAATACTAATTGCATCTTTTTTTAACATATTAAATAATTTTTTCTTGGCGTTTAAATAATTATCCATAGTTTTATGAAACAATAAATGATCAACTGTAAGATTTGTAAAACAAACGTAGTTAAATTTTAATCCATGTACTCTATCTAATTCAAGTGCATGACTTGATACTTCCATAACTATTACATTTACACCTCTACTTTTACATTCTAAAAACATTTCATATAATTCAAGTATTTCTGGTGTTGTATTATTTAAATCTCTTTCTTTTTTATCTATGAAAAAACCAATTGTTCCTATGTAAGCACATTTAACATCTAACATTTTTAATAGTTCATATATAAAATAACAAGATGTGGTTTTTCCATTAGTGCCTGTTATTCCTATTAATGTAATATCTTTTATTTTATTGTAGTAATTGGTATCTAAATAATTATTTAAATATTCTTTTGTAGAAGGGACAATAATTGTTTGTACGTTATATTCACCATGTTCACATATTATTTTTTCTGCACCATTTTCTATTGCTTCTTCTATATAATCATGCCCATCATATGTCATTCCTTTTAGTGCAATAAAAGTATCTCCCTTTTTTATTCTCTTAGAATTTGTTTTTATATTCATATTCATCACACTGTAGTATATGAAAAAACATGAATAATGTTTAATTTATTCATGTTTTTTGTCTTTATTTTTTTCTACATTCTTTGTTTTCTGTTTTCTTTTATTATTATTTTTTAATTCAATGTTTTTATTTGTTTCTTTTTCATTTTCCTCTACAATAACTGCATCTTTTATTTCATTAGTTTTAGTTTCTTCTACTACTATTTTTTTATCTTTTAGCATTTCTGGTTGTTGATTTGTTAATCTATATGCAACTAGTATTATAAATGCTGATACGATTGTTATTGCTTCTCTTTCTATGAATGGCAAAAATTCTATTTTGCCAAATATAAATGTAATTAGTAATGTAATAATATTACAAGCACATGACATAAGTAAATATACAATTATGAAATTTACTATATTAGTTCTTTTATCGTTATCTTTACTTAATACATTATGATTGCGAATGAATAAATAAGATAATATATATACTGGTACATTTGCTACTAATAATACTACAAGTGCATATAATGAAAATTCTTTATATAAAAAGTATTTAAGAATCATTGAAAATAACTCTAGGAATGCTCCTAATATGTTAAATGTGAAAAATAAATTAAATGCTTGTTTACTTGTTGCATATTCATTACTATATAAATCTACTTTATCACTATTTAAAATAATTAATCCAATACCCATTATTGCAAATGCAATGATAGAATTTAGTGTATCATAAATACAATCTATCTTTGTATATTCTTTTATTTCTGCAAAATTTCCTGTTAATAAGCTTACTCCAAGTGATAATCCACTTAGAAGATATAAAGCCATAAATACTATTATAAGTGTGTTTGAACATTTTTCTACTTTGTTTTTACTTTGTATCATTTAATCACTTCCTTAATAGTATTATATACATTTTATTTATAAATATCAATACAAATAAAATTGTGTTTGTTACTTATGCTCTTTAAACTCTTTACAAAAACCCATTCCATTTTTTACTTATATCATACTATGTTATAGGAGGTAATTATGAATAACGTTAATAACATATATTATGAAAATTACTATAATGTTAATGATGCGACTGACATTGAAGAAGATAAATTAATACAAAAAAATCTTACTAGTGTTCAAGAGGGGTTTAAAAGAGGTAATATATTTACAAATATTTATTGGCCTTATAAGAAACAAACATACAACTTTGTGCCTAAAAACGAGAGACAAAAATTATTATTAGAGATAATGAAAAATGGTTTTTATGCTCATGAATTGAATTTGTATTTAGATAATTTTCCAAATGATAAGGAAAGAATAAATTTATATAATCAGTATGATAAGAAAACAAGTGATCTTATTAAAGAATACAATAATAAATTTGAACCGTTAACTCTTACTGGAAATGAATTAAAGGAAGTACCTTGGGCTTGGGAAGATAGTCCATGGCCATGGGAAGGAGTGTAAAATATGTGGGCTTATGAAAAGAAATTGCAATTTCCTATCGATATTAAAAAGAAAGATTTAAAAATGGCAAAAAATATTATTACTCAATTAGGTGGCGCAAATGGTGAATTGGGAGCTTCTTTGAGATATCTTAATCAAAGATATACAATGCCAGATAATAGAGGTAAAGCATTGCTTACTGATATAGGAACTGAAGAAATGGCACATGCTGAAATGATATCTACTATGATATATCAATTAACTAAAGGAGCCACTCTGGAAGAGATGAAGGCAGCTGGATTAGAAAGTCAATATACTGAACATGGTTATGGTATATATCCTACTGATTCGAATGGTGTACCATTTACTGTTGCATACTTTGCTGTCACAGGTGATCCACTTGCTGATTTAGCAGAAGATATGGCAGCTGAGCAAAAAGCAAGGGCAACTTATGAGAATTTAATAAATCTTACAAATGATCCTGATCTTTTAGCACCTCTTTCATTTTTGAGGCAAAGAGAAGTTGTTCACTATCAAAGATTTAAAGAATTGTTTGATGAATATGTAGAAAAAGGATTACAATAAGTAGAGAAATCTACTTTTTTTCTAAAATGTATTGACTTAACTTAAAAAATACGTATAATTAAAAGTGCCTACTGATGCAGGTGTAGTTTAATGGTAGAACTTTAGCCTTCCAAGCTAACCACGTGGGTTCGATTCCCATCACCTGCTCCATTGAGGAATCTGCTCGGAACAATTACCGAGTTTGATATATAAATCTATCGAAAGATAGATTTTTTTGTGTCTCGAACTCCCACGTGTGAGCTTGGAAGATATATATAAATCATCCATCCAAAAAGAAAGGATGGTGAATTATGTTAAAAGTTATAACAAAAGAAATACCTATTGATGAAGGACTTAAAACAAGAATCCAGTTTATTTGCGATTTTTGTAATACTACGCCAACATTTATCAATGGTTCTATTCGTAAAGTTGAGAAAACTAATATCAATTATATAGAGCCAAATAAAATAATCATCAAAGGTACAACATTTCTAGCTTTTAATCATGGTAGAGATGTTTATGTAGAAAATTTACAAAAACATATTAATATTAGTGATTTACAAGAGTTTATTAAAAATCTATAACTATTGACATTATTTTCAAAAGTGATATTATATATAACCAATGAAATAAGTATGCTCTAGAAATGGAGGTACATCTATGAAATATAAACACAAAAACAAAAAAATAAATATTTTTAATATCAATTATTTTGAGGAGTCAGTAGTATTTAGACTTTACTAGATACTTTTGACTCCTCTTTTTTGTAAAAGGAGTTGAGTTTATGGAATTATCTGATAAGGAAATTAAAAAAGTAGCTGGTCTTTATATGCGAGTTAGTACCGAAGATCAAGCTCGTGAAGGATTTAGTTTACAGGAGCAAAAAACACGATTAGAAGACTATTGTAGAGCCAAAGGTTATGAAATTGGAGATTATTATACTGATGAGGGAATTAGTGCTAAAAAAGGAAATTATAGGCCTGAATTTGAAAGATTAAAGGAAGATATTAAAAACAAGAAAATAAATACCATGTTAGCTTTAAAACAAGATAGAATTACAAGAAGTATATTTGATTGGGAAAAAATTATAACTTTTCTTGAAGAAAATAATGCTTATTTAGATTTAGTTAATGATGATATTAATACTACTACCTCAAATGGTAGAATGGTATCTCGTATTATGATGAGTGTATCTCAAAACGAAATTGAAAGAACAAGTGAAAGAACTAAAGTTGGTTTAGCTGGTGCAATTAAACAGGGACACATTCCACATAAAGCACCACTTGGTTATAAGCATGAAGATAAAAAGTTAGTAATTGATGAATCAACAAAAGATGTTGTTATTAGAATATTTGAACTTTATCACAATGGTTTATCTTATCAAAAGATTGCTAATCTATTTAAGAAAGAAAAAGTTCTAGGAAAAGATAATTGGAGAGATAATACAATACTTCATATTATTGAAAATGAAATATATAAAGGAGATTTTGTTCATGGTAAAAGAACTAAACATCCTACTTACTACCCTAATGTAGTAGAACCATTAGTTAGTAAAGAAATGTGGGAAGAATGTCAGTTTCAAAAGAAAAATAATTCTCGTGCTTATTCAAGAACTTTAACTTATATCTTCTTACAAAAATTGCTTTGTCCTAAATGTGGCAAGATTCTAGGTGGTAAAGCTTCAAAGAAAAAAGGACATGAATACTTTTACTATTATTGTCGTGATTGCAAATTAACAGTTAAAGAAAAAGATGTTGAAGAACATTTTAAAACTTTCGTTGATGAACTAACTGAATATGATTCTATTGTTAATCAATTCTTTGTTCCTATGATAATCAAAAACTTTGATGAACCTAGAGAAAACATTACTAAAGAAATTGAAACACAAAAAGCAAGATTAGAAAGAGCTAAACTTGCCTATGTAGATGGTGCATTTAGTTTAGATGATTATAAAGAAAAAGCAAAACAAATTGAAGATACTATAGAAATGCTACAAGATAAAATTAATACTGCTGATAAATGTGATACATTTACTTACTCTGCTAAAGATATTTTAGTTGCTCGTGACATTGCATTTATAAATAAAGGAGTTCATCCTGAAGAATACGATAGACAAATGAAGCCTTGGAAGAAAAGAACTCGTGAAGAAAAATCTGATTTAATTATGAATTATGTAGATAATGTAGAACTTGAATTAGTTGGTAGTGAATGTTTTGTTAAGTGTGTTAATTTTAGAGAATCAATTGCTAACCCATGTAATGAATTATTTAAGAATGGTTATATAGATAGAAAACAAGATTGCATATTTGGTAATCTAATAGGACAAATAAGATTTAGTGAATACTTGCCTGAAGAAGAAGTTGGAGAAATAATTATGAGGTTAAAGAACTATTATAATGTTTCTTATACTGAAGCAATCTACTATGTTAAAGACCAAGTATTCTACTTCAACTTTGTAGAAGATAATTCCGCTATTGTTAGAGTGTTTCCATTAGAAGATTATTATAAATTAGATCCAGATGTAAAAATGGAAGAATATAGATTTGGAATTATATATATCAAAGAAGAAAATATTGTTGTTACGAAAGACGCAGATGAGTTAAACAAATTATTCAATTACATTCCTGATGATAGTAATACTTTTGTAGATTACTCCAGAGAGTTAAAAGATATACCTAGTAAACCTATCAGAATGGAATTGATAAAAAGATAAAATGCGTGGCACGTTTTGTTACGAAGTAATGAAAGTGGCGATAGCATTTTAACAAAAGAAAATGTTTTATGAAGATAAAATATTTTCATCATTACAATACGAAGTTTTGAAATTATGTAGTACATAGTTTCATTACAAAGTATTAAATAAAGGATTCTAAGGAATATTCCTTAGCCCACTGATATCTTGTTAGCATGACAAGATATCTAGGGGGTTATACATTTTGACAAGCCAAAATTGAGCCATAAGAAAGGAGATGATTATTATAAGTGAACTTCCATATTCTCTACATTTGGGAAGTAATAAAAATAGAAAAAACAGTGTTAGAAGTTCTGCTAAAAATAATATAAGTGGAACAACTTCAATGACCAATAATGGAATACAAAACGCTAAAACTTTATCAAAGTGTGATAAGCATAATTATAGAAAATATGATAATGAACAAGAACAAATTGTAATTGTAAAAGGCACTTCTTCCCTTTATAAAGATGTAGAAGATTTTTATAAAAAAGAATTTGAAGAAGCAAGAATAGAATACAATAATAAACAAACAAGAGAAGATAGAAAGATTGATGACTACTTCAAAAAAGTAAGTGATAATTCTAAAAGTGATTTAGCTTGTGAGATTATTATTGAACTTGGAGATAAGAAGTTTTGGGACACAAAAAATTTAGATTATAAATACAAAATGACTAATGTATATTCAAAACAAGTTGATGATTTAGAATTATTAATGCCAAACTTTAAAGTATGTAGTGCTATTATCCATTATGATGAAACAAGTCCTCACATGCATATTGTAGGTGTTCCAATAAAATATAATTGTAAAACTGGTATGAGTAAACAAGTTGGTAAAACTGATGTATTTACTAGAACTTCTTTAATGCAATTACAAGATAAAATGAGAACTTTATGTATTGAAGAATATAATAAAGAATATAATTTAGATGCAACTTTAAAACAAAAAATGAAAGGTAGAAATAGAGATATTAATGTTGCTGATATGACTAACTACCAAGAAACAAAAGAACTAATTGAAAAACATCAAAAAGAAATAGATTCAATAAGTAACAATTCATTAGAATTAAAAACTAATTCTAATAATATTAAAGAAGAAATAAATAAACTTAAAAAAGTTCCTTTAAGAGATGATTTATTTATCATTTCTAAAGAACAAAAGAACAAATTAGAAGATTATATTGATAAAGTTGATAAAACAACTGATGAGTATAGAGATGTAAAAAAATTATCAGCAAACTTAAATATTATTACCAAACAAGCTAGACAAGATTCTAGAAAAATTAAAAATTTAAAAGAAAGTAATGACGCATTACAATTAAGAGTAGATAGTTTAAGTGAAAAAGTAGAAACACAAGAAAATCAAATAAATAAATTAAGAACCGATAATTTTAATTTGAAATATCAACTTCAAGAACTTCAACAATTATTCGAAAAACTAATTAACTTCTTAAAAAGAATGTTTCACAGAAAAGATAAAGAAGATGTTTATGCAGAAGTTGTTGGTGATTTATATGATAATCAAATTATTAGTGAAAAAACTTTTGATAGAATTACAGGTTGGAATAATGATTTAGAAAAGAAAAAAGATAATGATTCACTAGAATTATAAAGTGTTATAATAGTAAGTTAAGAAAACTTTATTCAATTATAGAAAGGATGTGAGTTATCAATAAAGACAATATAAAAGCACAAATGGTTGTAAAAGACCAAGTTATTAATGTAATAAGAATTGATGATAAAGAATTTATTTCTTTAACTGATTTAGCAAGGTATGCTGATGAAGATGATCCGAGATATCCTATTCAAAACTGGATGAGAAACAAAGATGTTATTTCTTATCTAGGTTTATGGGAAAGCATACATAATGAAAATTTCAAAGGTGTCGAATTCGACACGTTTAAAAATGAAGCTGGTAGCAATAAGTTTAAAATATCACCTCAAAAATGGATTAGAGAAACAAATGCAATTGGAATTATTTCTAAATCTGGGAATAATGGTGGTACTTATGCTAGAAGTGATATTGCATTAGAGTTTGCAAGTTGGCTTTCTCCTGAATTTAAATTATATGTAATTCAAGAATTCCAAAGATTAAAGAAAAATGAGGCATATCAAAATAAAATAGATTGGCACGCTAATAGAGTTTTAGCAAAAGTTAGTTATGTCGTTCATACTGATGCTATTAAAAGTATAATCGTTCCTACTTTAACAGAAAAACAAAAGAAATTTGTTTATGCAGAGGAAGCTGATGTTTTAAACGTTGCCTTATTTGGTATGACAGCTAAAGAATGGAGAGAAAGTAATCCTAACCTAGCAGAAGATGGAAATATAAGAGATTATACGGACTTGCTTCATTTAGTAATATTAAGTAATTTAGAAAATATTAATGCTGAATTAATTGAAATGGGAATACCACAATCTGAAAGATTAGTTAGACTAAATGACATGGCAAAAAAGCAAATGGAATTATTAAGAAAAAATAAATCTCTTAAAAATCTTGAATATATTGAAAACAAAGTTAATGATAAATTATTAATTGAGACAAAGTAAAAGATGATTGATTACTAGTACAATCATCTTTTTCCTATTCTAAATATATCAATTTTTTTATTATTAACAGTTTCATCAACTATAATTTTTGGATTTTTTTCAATCAAATAATCACTAATATCTCTAAAATCCTCTCCAACTAAAACAGTAGTAGAAATTAATATTTTAAAATCATTATTATTAACTACAATATGTAAATGTTCTTGAGAATAACTATGTTTACTTAATTCTACATAACTTTCTTTATATATTCTTTCTATTTCAGAATATTTAAATGCATCGATTATTTTATTTTGTTTTATTATCATATAATTATCAGTTAAAAAATAATATCTATCATTCCAATAATCTATGTTACCAATTTTGTCTAAAAGGTTATTTTCAACTAAGTAACTTTTTATTTTTTTTAAAGTTAAAAGTGTATCTATTCGTTCTACAATTCTTCCTATCATTAATATTCCAATAAATATTATATGGAAATAAAAGTTATACTTAATACCAACATATAAAGATATAGCAAGTAAAATAATAGTCACAATTACATAAACAATTATATCTCCTTTACCAATCTCTATGTATTCATCTAAAGTTAGTTTTTTCTTTTCCTTTTTCTTCATTTTTTTCTCACTTTACTAGAATCATATTCAGAATTATCAAAAGCTAGTAAAGGCCATAAAACTGATGGAACAAACATCATTAAGACACAATATGAATCACTTTTATTAAAAACTTTAGTCATATTATAATAAAGCATAAACATAAATACTACATTTCCTATTGGAACAAATAGTAATAAAGGCCACCATGCTGATCCTAATACATCTTTTGATAAACAGCCAATATTGTAAAAAGGTATTAATGATATCCATCCTTTATTCCTTGTTTTCTTTAATGTTCCCCACATACTAACTATGCAAATTAATAATAAAACATATAATGAATACCATGCTATTTGCATTCCTTTAAAGTTTATTTCATATTGATAGTGTAAATCTTTAAATATATTTCTAACATCTTCTCTATATTGTTTATCAGCAGAAGCATATAAAACCGAATTATCATTATATACTATTGCTTTATAGTAATCACCACTTGTATTATATTCGTAATATTCCGAAAGCAAATTAATTGAAACACTAGTTTTACCAGTAACATTTGTGTTATTTTGCATAACATCTTTTTGACCTTTAGAGAAGAATTCCCAAAGAACATCTTTATCATTAAATGTTGCATAACTTATTAAATAAGGGCATGTTTCTTTATCTGTAATTAAATAGTCTGTCATTCCTGAATATTCTTTTTCCTCCTTTAAGTTAGTTATAGAACAACCTTTTTCTTCCATATATTTAGTAAAATAGTTTTTATCTATTTTATCAGGAAGTTTAACACTAAACATCATAACAAATCCAATTATAAATAATAATACTATAGCGCCATTACAAATAATTGTAAAAATTAATCCAAATAAAGAATTTTTACTTTTCATAAAACACCTCACATTCAAAGTAATATCTTCCAATATCATTATATCACAAATATTTCAGGTTATTTTCCCATTAATTAATTTTATTTGTTTCAATTATGAAAGATTATGTTATAATGTTATTAGTAATGGATGATTTATATATCATCCTCATGTGAGAAAAGTTGTGCAATCACTCAACTATCGCTCCAGAAGCAATAATCGTCGCACCAAAGCGATGTTAATGATTAAATCAA
>ULOK01054282.1_pt1 | contig 22656 bp, 20 predicted proteins | sample 1952501 | NCBI WGS metagenome assembly ULOK01 (sample SAMEA4835601, study PRJEB28245) | human gut metagenome | biome: gut microbiome; material: fecal sample | place: Denmark | collected 2008
AAATTTCCAAATCAAAGCCTTTCATATTCTTTGTCGATAAACCCTAAAGCACGGTGCATTAAATTTTGTTGACCGTGTATAGATTGCTCTTTTGTTCGCCGCCGATAAACCGCTTCGAGATCGTTATGTAACCGCCGCTTTCCAGCGAATGCAAAACTTTTCTGCAAGTGGAAGCACACATCGAACAGCTTTTCGCAATCATAGGCACCGACCAAAAACTTTGTCCTGTCGAGTCCTTTGCACGAACGAGAAAAGAATAAACAATGAACTCGTTGGGTGATAACCGTTCATCAAAAATTCTGTTCGGTAAAAGAAAAAACTGACCGCTGCAATTTTTACGCATACGAAAACCTCCTTTAAAATTATTCGAGAGAATATTTTGCTGAGTGAAAACCAAAAAGAAAAACACCATTCAGAAAAAACTCCCTCTACTATACGGAGAAAAATTCCCGTTTTGTTCGGGTGTTTTGCAAAATTCTTTACACCTTGTTTACATTTGATTTCACCACAGCAAAAAAATACCCCTCTATAATACGGAGAAAAATTCAAGTTTTGTTGATGTGTTTTTAGAAAAAATTTATAAAAAAATAAAGTTTCTTGTAATGCGTTGTGCATCATAAGAAACTTTATAGTTTATTAAATATGTTTATGCGACAAAAATAATATCCTGGTGATATTCTAAATTATGAATCATAGAAGGTGTCGATTTCAAATTCACAATTATTTTTTTATCCAAACCTAAAATAGTTCGGTTGTTGTCGTTTACAAATGAAGATACAACAATTGAACCATCATTTGCAAATGTAATCAGACCGCTGTCGAACAGTCTGTCAAAATCGGCACTCAGCAGAATACCGTTATCAGGACTTAATCTTTCATCGTTTTCCGAAACAGACCATGGCTTAATATGGCTGGCAATTAAAAGTTTGGATAAGTCTATTCCAGTAACAACACATTTACCATCATATTTTTCAAATAATGACTTTCTGAATTTTCCCTGTCCGATTCTGGATTTTATAAGTGCTTCTTTTTCGGTTTTGGTTATATCCGTATTTGCTTCAATGGAATCTACGATTTCGAGTTCTTTGGTATCAACACCGTCAATCGTGTCTAAAACAAAGTATCGGTACTGTTTGAGACCGTTGCTGTACATACGCTTTCCTTTTTGATTTTTTGCAATAAATTTAGGATTTACAAGAATTAAAGCAACAGCTAAATCAAGTTCACTTAAAGACATATTAAGCAAACTGTTATTTATTATTCCGGCCGAAAGCATATCGTTAGATATCGTGTTTACAGCTCTTGTATATTTTTCTATTGAACTTTCAGATAAACTTGTGTGTTCATTCATCCATTCGCTGAATTTGTTTAGAACAGAATTTTTCATAACATTTACCTTTTATATAAAATGCATTTTGAAATTTGTTTTGCAATGCTGTTAACTAAAGACACAACCACTGTGTTCCCACACTGTTTATACATACTTCTTATCGGAATATCGGGGAAATCAAACGATTTAGGAAATCCCTGCAAGGCAAGGCATTCTTTCGGTGTAATCGTTCTGATTCCGAAGTTGTCTTTTATAATTGGAACACGGTTATACCAAGTTCCCATATTGGCTTTAAGCGTAAAAGATATTCCGTCTTTGCTCTTTTGAATGCCGTAATCCGAAAATCTGTATATTTGGTTTTCGTCTGTCATTGCGGCTTTAATTTTTTGATACTGTGCGGAATTTATAGGAAGATAAAATTTATCATCAGCCTTTACCGAACGGTCGATAATATCAAAAATATGCTTTTTCAGCGGCTGTTCATCCGGAAAGCGAAAACCGTTGCACATGTCATAGTTCTTAAATGCAACTATATATGTTCTTGTTCTGTGTTGCGGTATTCCGTAATTGCAAGTATCCGCAATGAGGTATCGTATATAATAATCCCTATCGGAAAGCTCATTGTGTATGCGATTAAAGGTTTTGCCATTGTCGTGTTCCGTAAGATTTGCAACATTTTCAAGAAAAATAATTTTAGGCTGCTTAGCGTCTGCTATTCTCATTATTTCAAAGAAAAGATTACCTCTTTCGTCGGCAAAACCTTTTCTGTTACCGCATACCGAGAACGATTGACAAGGAAAGCCTGCGGTGAGAATATCAAAATCCGGTATATCATCTGTACCGATTTTTATTATATCGCATTCAGTCAATACCGTATCAGGAAAATTGTATCTGTATGTTTTGCAGGCATCTTTATCAATTTCGTTTGCCCATACAATTTCAAATCCCGCTTGTTGAAAAGCCAAGTCAATGCCGCCGATGCCGGCAAATAAACTGCATACCTTGTATTTATCTTTCATTATTTTATAAATCTAACTTGCAAATTCAGTTTAATATAAAATTTTCCGTTTTCTTTATATATTGAGCCGAATTCATGACGGGATGTACTTGCGGTTTCAAACTTGGTATTGTTTATCAAATAAGTTTCAAATTCATTTCTGTTAAACAAATGATAGCATAATACTTCTCCGTCTTCTCTGACTATTATGTATCCGCCCGTAGCGTCGGCAGTACCGTCCCAAACTTTTGACGGAAGCATGCCGAGTGCACACTCTGCGAGAAATTTTTTGAACTTGTATTCATAAAACGGGTGACCTTTTGATAAATTATATCCGATTGGGTTATTTACATTTAATGATTCAAGTGAATTTGTTACTGTATTAACTCCGGATGAATAGTACTCTTTAAGCATATACGCACAGATTTTAGGGAGGTCACCGTCAATCAACTGCAAATTACTTTCAAAAATATCGTTATCCATTGAACAATACTCTATGTCGCAATCGCAACCGGAGAGAAAATCAAATCTGTCTTTGAATTTCTTGGAACAAGTATTAAAGCCGTTCATCACATCATCGTTTACATTACCTGTAACTTCAAAAATAAAATTTGTTGTTTTGCCTGCATTGACAAGTGTTGACGGACTGCCTAATCTTGACTTGATACTGAAGCCCTGAACGGTTTCATAGCCTGTATTTATGTCGTGAATTTTAATCCGAATATCTGCTTTATCGGTTGATTTTGCTTTAAGTACACCTATATTCAATTGCTCTAAAAATTCTTCGGTATCCTGCGATTCAAAAGATGATTTATTTGCATTAATTATTTCATTGTAAAGATTATCGGCTGCAGTCTTGAATTCGTCACATGGTAAAGTAAGCAGTACATCTTCTGTATTTGTTTTAATAACCGACACAGTATCATCGGCTTTGTTAATTCTGAATTCAAGTGTACCGATAGGCTCGGTACGGATGATATTGATTATGTTATAAAACATATCATCTTTTTTATTCAATTCGGCATCTGCAGCATATAATTTCTTTATTTCAAGTAAACGGAGGAATGCATATATTTCGCTCCATTCGCCTTTATTTCCCGAAAGTTTAGGCATTGTCGAGTACCTCCTTAATTTGTTTTGCAATAGCTTCAATAACATTTACGGTTACGCTGTTTCCGAATTGTTTATAAAGATGGACATCGGCAAGAGGTAGATTGAAAGTATCGGGAAATCCCTGCAAACGAGCCCATTCTCTCGGAGTCATTTTTCTGATACCTTCTTTGTTGACCTCACCTTTTATGTGTGTTGTCGGCGTTAAATCTTTTTGTCGTTTATCAATCAGCAGATTGCGTTCTCTGCCCATTCCGCCGCATACAATAGCTCCGGCAATACCGTCCCATTCACGAATTTCGTATCCGAATCCGTTACCTTTAGCCTCGTGACGAGCTTTGTGCCTTCTGAGGGTTTCAACATAGACATCGCTTAAATAATATTTAGCCGGTACAGGCTTTTCTTCTATAATATCTTTCAGCCTTTTTGTATCATCCGTCGCCTTTGGAAATTCAAATTTTTCGGGTGCAATATCATTTCTGAAAGCCACAATATATATTCTTTCTCTGTTTTGCGGAACACCGAAATCTTTACTGTTTAGTATATCGTAGAAAACTTTATAACCCAAATCTTCAAAAGTTTTTTTAATTATTTCAAATGTTCTTCCTCTGTCGTGAATCTTTAATCCCTTGACATTCTCACAAAAAATAACCTTTGGTTTGTCTGCTTCGCAAATTCTCGCAACATCAAGAAACAAAGTGCCTCGGCAAAGACCTTTATAATTATCATCAAACCCTTGTCTTTTTCCCGCAAGACTGAATGCTTGACAAGGAAACCCCGCAAGACATATATCAAATTGCGGAATATCATTTTCGTTTATTTTTGTTATGTCTCCCGCAATTTCAAAATCATCTTTGAAATTCGCCTTGTATGTTTTCTGAGCATACTCGTCCCATTCGCTTACAAAAACCGTGCCTAATTCATCACCGAAGGCTCGTTCAAATCCAAGACGAATGCCACCGATTCCCGCAAACAAATCAATAGAGTTATATTTAGCCATTTTTACTTTTTACCGTCCTCTCAATTTTGTCGGCACACGCCTGTAAATTCTTTTTTATATCATTGCCCCAAAACCTCAGCACAGTCCAACCTGTGCGTTTTAGTTGATCATTTACCTCTTTATCTCTGGCAATGTTTCTTTCGATTTTAGGAATCCAAAAATCCTGATGTGATTTGAATTCCTTTTTCTTATTATCCCAATCATAACCGTGCCAAAATTCACTGTCACAAAATACCGCAACTTTTTTGCCTATAAAAACAATATCCGGTTTACCGAACACTTTCTTGGAATTCTTTTGATAGCGTAAATCTCTTGACCAAAGTTCTTTCCTAAGCATAACTTCTATCTTTGTGTCTTTGGATTTTATTGCTTTCATATTTTTATGTCTTTGTTCAGGTGAATGATTATCCATAGCTTATATTACTTCTATTAATTATTAGATTATTAAAGTTTATGATTTTTCAACAATGATTTTAACATACGGCTTTGTAAATATCAACACGAACATGTTGATTTTAAGTTAATTGCTTTGTTTTTGGGACTTTACAAGTATCCAATTGTTTGTTGAATTTGACATGTTTTTGTAGTATAATAATAAATGGAATAGAATTTATACGGTGGTGAAATTTATATGCCTAGCCAAGTTGTTGACTTGTTTTGCGGAGTCGGTGGATTAACACGAGGATTAATAAATTCAGGATTAAATGTTACCGATGGGTTTGATATAGATACAACATGTAAATATGCGTATGAACATAATAACGATGCACATTTTCATAATGAAAATATCAGAAACATGGATGGTAATGAAATTATTAATTGTTATGATAATGATGTTACAAGAATTCTTGTTGGATGTGCACCCTGCCAACCATTTTCTCAAATGAGATTTAAGATGGGTAAAACAAACAATGAAGATGAAAAGTATAATCTTCTTACAGAATTCGGTCGTATGATAGAAGCAGTTCATCCTACTGTAGTTTCAATGGAAAATGTACCGCAAATAAGAACGACTTCAATATATAGTGATTTCTATAATTTGCTTGAGCGATTGGGTTATCACATTTCGGCTAAAGTTGTGTATTGCCCTGATTATGGAATTTCACAAACAAGGAGAAGATTTGTATTGTTGGCTTCATTGTTGGGCAATATTGATTTGATTGATCCAACACATAACAGACAAGATGTTGTTATACGAGATTTTATTGAAGGCTTGCCTGAAATTGGTGCCGGAGAAACTGATGTTAATGATCCTTTGCACAGATCAGCACGGTTATCAGAATTGAATTTAAGGAGAATACGAGCCTCTGTACAAGGAGGAACGTGGCATGACTGGCCGGAAGATTTACGATGTGAATGCCATAAAAAAGATACCGGACAAACATATAGCTCCGTTTATGGCAGATTATCATGGAATCAAATAGGTCCAACAATTACAACTCAATTCTATGCATACGGAACCGGCAGACATGGTCATCCTGATCAGGATAGGGCATTGTCATTACGAGAAGGAGCATTGTTGCAAACTTTTCCTGCGAATTACGACTTCATAAATCCGGATGTTCCGTTTTGTTTTAGAGATATAGCGAGACATATAGGAAACGCAGTTCCTGTAAGGTTGGGTGAAATTATAGGAGAATCAATTATTAAACATTTAAATGAATATAATGTGATTTAAAGTGGAGAAAGTTATGAGAGAAGAATATAATTTTAATATTTCTTTAAGTGTGCTAAATCATTTAGGAAGAAATTTATATCGCAATGTTATTACTGTAATCGGTGAAGCTATTTCAAATTCGTGGGATGCTGACGCTCAAAATGTATGGATAGAAATAGACAGAAATACGAATACAATGGCTATTTTAGATGATGGGACCGGAATGAATGATGAAGATTTTCAAAATAAATTTTTGAAAATTGGATACTCTAAAAGAAAAGGAGGAATATATAAAACTCCTGCAGGAAGACCTTTTATTGGTAGAAAAGGCATTGGTAAACTTGCGTTGCTCTCTTGTGCTAAGAAAATACATATAGCAACAAAAACCAATCAAAATGAATTAGTAGGCGGCATTATTGATAATAACGACCTTGACGAAGCTATAAAGGATGATGTTAATTCTCAAGATTATATATTAAAACCACTTGAGTTTGATATGGTTTCAGATGTTGATAAGATAAGTTCGGGAACATTAATACTTTTTGAAGAAATATCTGACGGAATAATAAATACCATAGATTATATAAAAAAGTCTATTGCGTTATATTTTAGATTTTCACTAATTGATTCAAATTTTAATATATATGTTAATGGAGAATTAATAGATGAATCTTTATTGAATGATTTTTCAAATAACACTCAATTTTTATGGAAAATTAATCAATTTACAGATACTTTTATTTCAAAAATGGAACAGCTTCAAAATATAAAAAATGTTAATTCAAGATTTAATATAAAGGGATATATTGCATCTGTTAATAAGCCGTCTTCAACGAAAATAAGAGGTACTCAAGAACGAGCAACAATTGATTTATTTGTTAATGGACGACTTAGAGAAAAAGACATTTTGAGGCATATTCCTACTAGTCGAATAGTTGAAAATTATGTTTATGGACAAATTCATTTTGATGAATTAGATGATGGTAGCAAAAAAGATGTATTTACTAGTAGTAGAGAAGGTATCGTATCAAATGAGCCGATGTATAAATCTTTTTTGAATGAGATAAAAAGAATTTTCGCTATAGTTATTGATGATTGGGATAAGTTAAGACTTGAACAAGGAAATGATGGAGATCCAGACAATAACAGAATTAGTAAAAAAGAACGAAAAGGTCAAGAATTGTTCCTGGCAACAGTGAATGAAATGGAAAAAGAAGAACCGTTTATTCATAAAGGAGGGTTGGTTGATAATTGGGTTAAAGAACTTTCAAAAGACGCTCAATTTAATATTCCTTCTTATGCACAATGCTTTATTTCAGAAAATCTGTTAAGAAAGTATATTAAATATAAGAAAGAACCGTTGTCAAAAGAAGCAATTAAAGAAGCAGAAAAATGGCGAAGTAGAGAATTTAAAAATAAAGAAAGCGCAAATATAAGTTATGATGTTAGGCAATCGTTAGATGATATTTATTATTTGGATATGTCTTATTTGTCAAACTTTATCGATAAATCGCCTGATTGTAATAGCTCAGGCTTAAACAGATCTGCGATAATCTACAAACCTTTAAGAGATGCAGTTGGTCATACATCACTGCTTACTGATAATGCAAAATCCCAATTGACGACGGAATATAATAATATTCAAGCACGATTGATTGCAAAGTTAAAAGCAGTTGATGACAATAAAGACTAAAAACAATGCTTATATATTTGAATGAAATAGTATGTTCGTAACAAACTATACAATAAGCGACAGCGATTATACTTTAAGAAAAGAACAATTCGACTATTTAGTGAAGCATATAATCGTGGCACTAAATATTAATGCAAAGCCAAATATGAACTGCCCCAAGTTGTGATGTTTGTACAATCTGCGGCAGTTTAAGTGAATGTGGTTTGTTTTATTGTTAGTGCTTTTTTGATGTTTATTTGACAGTTTTATTAATCAATTTTTATATTTAGTTATAGTTTTTATTGTATATCTAGGCAATTTATCTAATGAAACAACTTTGTAAAATCCATTAATTATTATGTTGATTTGAATGTTTAATAAAGATATTCTTTTTCTAATTGTTCTGCAGTGATTTCAATCATTGGTATGTTGTAAGTATTTTCAACTAGATATGGCAAATAGTAAATAGCTGCATGTATGTTGAAATTTTTTATTTGATTAATAAGACCTCTTAGCTGATGTTGAGATATTCCTCTTACTTCAAATCGCTCGCCATCGGGTAGCTTGTATAGAAAATCATTAGCTAATCTTTTAGAATAAAAAAGCGGTATAGTTAATTCAGGCGCTCTATGCGCATAATATGTTCCAGTTGTTTTTCCGTTATTTATTTCCATTAATGTCCAAAATGGCTGACCTTTTGTATTTTTATTTGGAAGAAAAGTTTTTTCTATCGCTCCAGCTAATAATTGAGTTATACTCGGAAGTTGCTCTTGAGTCAGCAATGCTATTCCTTTAGATTTTGCGTATGTTATTGCACCTTTTTGATATCCGCTTTTAGATATCATTATTCCTAAGAATTGTCCCATTCCAACATCATCAATTTTGCTTGAAAAATCCCTTACTTCTTTGATTGAAACTTGATTTTCCCAATCTTTACATTCAATAACTACTTTACATTCAATGTTTAGATGATTGAATTGATAAAAGACATCAAATTCATTTGTGGCACCACTTTTTCCTTTAATAGTAACATTGGTTGATACGGCAATATTATCATAGTCATTTAAATTTAATAGCATAGAATATACATGTTGAACATAACTTTCTAGATTTTTTCCTGATTTCATAGAATTCTCCTTATCTATCGTTCTTGTAACAAAAGAAAAAATTTCAATTCGCTTGTGGCTTTTAAAAAATGTTTTCGCATTGATGTTGATATAGTTGATATATATAATCAAATTTCTCTATAAGTGTTTTTATACCATATAATAATTATAAGATATTTACTGTAATTTTCAATATATATATTCCAGAATTAATAATTATAGTTAATTTATATTCAAAACTGCATATACTATTATTGCTTGACATTATCACGGAATACCGTTATGATTTAATTAAGGTGGTGATAGCGTGAATGTTAATTATTTAGTTGCCGAAAAGCAAATTTCTAAATATAATTTATCAAAATCAACAGGCATACCGTACTCAACTATAAGTGACATTTGCAACGGGAAAACTACGCTTGAAAATTGCAATGCTAAAACCGTGTATGAACTGTCAAAATTCTTTGATGTTTCAATGGAAGATTTGCTTTATAAAGACAATAATGTTCGTTATGATTTCGAGGCTTTTAAGAGTAATATTCGCCATCAGCTTAAAGAATTGGGCTTCAAAAAATTCATTGTGTCTGTTTTGAAAACTGATGAAGTTACCGATTATATGAACAAAAAATGGTACCCTGAAGCATTGTATCTATTGGCGATGCTTGATTATGTCAGCAGGATAAATAATATTCCTATTTGCAAAAAATACAATTCGTATCGTTCTGCAAGGCTTAGTGAAGTTATTTACCCGGCAAGTGTTGTAGCCGAGGCAAAGGTTATGAATGATGAGAGCATTTTGAAAGATTCTATTACTAATTCTATACCCGAATTTATGCGTTTTAACATTGTTGAAAGCGAAGTGTTTGATGTTACTTGATTACAAAAAATGAACCGAGAGGGTGTACCTCTTGGCTCATTTTTTGTGGTTATGAAGTTTTTATATCGCTATGCAAAATTCACATGTAATCGGCTGAATTTGGTTATTTTTAGCCCGATTTATACGCTGAAATTGCACAGTTCATACAGTACGTAGCATATTCCCTAAGCGGAAAATTGCAGACGATTACGATTTTTTATATAAAAAAGCACGAAGAAATGGGCTGTATCTGCTTTGAAAATCCTGAAATGGGCATCTATTTCATCGAGGACCCGGACGGCTATTGGCTGGAAATTTTACCGTGATATTGAACTATACTATAAACAAAAGGAGTTGAGGAATACAATTTCTCAACTCTTTTATGTTCATGCAAGCAGTTCATTTAATTTTGAAACTATTTTTTCACCGCTTCCTGTTGTGTTCAACCTCATTAGTGGTAAGTTATATTTGGCGAATATTTCGTCTTTTAAAATATCCCTTTGATAAGATTATACACACGGTTTTAGGAATCATAATAAGAAACTTTGGAGTATGAAGAGTGGCTTGAAGCCAGTTTTCCGAATAGAATCAAGAAAAACAAATAACTATAATTAACCTTACGGAGCCGTTCGAGTAACAGCTCTGTTTTGCTTTGATTTTTTCTTGCTTTTCCCTTATAAATCCGCAATAATCATTGCTTTTAAGCATTCTGTGTGATATACTAAACTTGTATAATTGTAACTATCTGAAAGCGAGGAAAATCTAATGGATTCTAACATCGAGCGCTGGTACTCAATGAAAGAAATATGCGAATATCTTGGCGTCAGCCGTGATACCGTACTTGATTGGATAGAAAGAAGAAATATGCCCGCAGCAAAAATCGGACGCCTTTGGAAATTCAAAGTCAGCGAAATTGACGCTTGGATGAAATCCGGTGTTGCAGCGGATAAATAATCAAATTTCGGAGGCATATATGAGTTTTATTGAATCTTACAAGCATCTTGATAAAATATGCGGAGAAATGTTTGAAACTCAATATGGAGTATCCGCCTATATAGAGGAAATGATAAATACAACCCGTGGTTCTTATCTTGTAAGAGGTTGGGAAAATGATTTAAAACAACTAAAGCACTATCGTTGGATTAGAAATCAAATAGTACACGAACCCGATTGCTACGAAGAAACTATGTGCGAAGCCGGAGACGATGAATGGCTTGATGATTTTTATGAAAGAATAATAAATCAAACTGATCCGCTTGCAATGTATTTTCAAGCAACAAAACCACATCATGTCGCAAAATCTGCACAAAATCACGAACCGGCTCAACTGCAATATACATATTCTAAACAGCCTAGCCAACCAAAACATAAATCAAAAAAGGTCGTAAGATGGATTGTGTTTTCAATTATCGTGGCTATTGTTCTACTGTACTTAGTACTTAAATACTTTATCAATTGATTTTGGAGGTGCAAATATGCCGGATAAGAATTGGCAATTTGAACTTGAAGAATATATAAAACAAGGCGAACCCGACAAAGCTGAAAAAAGCGAAGCGTGGCAAACTGCCATCGGTTTGCAAGCTGTTGATGGACTGAATACTTCTGACTATTTGTTAGATACCGCTAAAGAGCATATCGAGGGTAAAATCACAATTGACGAGGCTCAAAAGCGGATTCACAGTTACTATGAGCAGCGTTCTGTACGCACCGAAACGGAAAATGAGACCAAAGAGGCGGACATTGTTTCGGCAAGAATTGCAAAGTCGTTAGGAGAAAGAGCGTTTCAGTTTTCTCCTGCCGAGTGGCTTTCGATTCATCGCAGACTGTTTGAGGGCGTATTCGGTCACGCAGGACAAATCAGGCAGTACAACATCACAAAGAAAGAGTGGGTACTGAACGGCGATACTGTTACCTATGCGGATTGGAACAGTATTAAGGAAACTTTGGATTACGACTTTTCCACAGAAAAGCAATTTTCTTATGAGGGCTTGTCGGTTGATGCGGCGGTAAAGCATTTGGCTAAATTCGCTTCGGATATTTGGCAAATTCACCCGTTCAGCGAGGGAAACACTCGTGCTACTGCCGTATTTATGATAAAATATATGAAAACATTCGGCTTTAGCGTAAACAACGACGCATTCGAGAAATATTCTTGGTATTTTCGTAATGCATTGGTTCGTGCTAATTATAATAACCTGCAAAAAGGCGTCCATTCCACGACTAAGTTTTTGGAAATGTTCTTTTCAAATCTTTTGTTAGATACGCATTATGAACTGAAAAACAGATATATGCACATTGATTATGCAGAGAGCAATTTCCAAAGTGCCAAAAGTGAACCTCCAAAGTGTCAATTTGGCACTTTGAAGTGTACTTTAGAGGAACTGGCAGTATTAGATTTAATAAAAACGAACCCATCTGTTAAGCAAACCGAACTTGCGGAACAAACAGGAAAATCCGTCAGAAGCATAAAGCGCATTGTTGACTCTCTGAAAGAGAAACAATATATCCGTAGGATTGACGGCAAACGCTACGGTAAATGGGAAATGCTGGTGTAATATATTTAATATAACTACTACAAGGTTTGTACGGTCTTTAAAAAGGAAAAATTGTACGCCGACCGCATCACACCTTGGTCTAAAGGTGGTAAAACTACACCTGATAACTGCCAGATGCTCTGTCGAGATTGTAATCTAAAAAAAGGCAATTCTTGACTGTGGCCACTATAGTTACAGCCTATCTGGAATTATAGAGAAGGAGAAAGAATGAAAATTACATGTAAAAACAGCTTATGCATTTTAACAACCGGTTTGCTAATATATTTATTTGAAGGAAGCATATATAATTTTATATTTCCTAATGCATGGGTAAAGTTTTGGATTGTTATACCCATGATAGTCTTTGTAATATGTTATTTTTTAAAAAAGTTCATCAAGTCACTGAATGGAACTTCATATATTTTAGAAACTTCTAATTTAGTAGCATTGGGAATTTTGTTTATTAATGTTTTCAATAAAAAGTTTGCAGATTGGCTTACTTCTAACTTTCAGCTAATTTCATTCGTTTTAGGGCTTGCTGGAATAGTAGGGCTTATTCTTCTGAAGACAGAACAAAAAGCTAAAACGGATTCTATAAATGAAGAAAGTGGTAAACTATTCAATTTATTTTATTTAAATACATCCAAGGCTCATGAAATTGCTATGTTGATTGATAATAAAATAATCAAAAACATTGAAAGTGAACAGATATCATCAAATACTTCGAAATCCAATTATGCCTTTACACTTGGTAAAAAGGAAAATCTGCTGTCCGAAAATAGAGTTTCCGTGGAAGAAACTTCAAAACAACGAGTATTTGAAAGTTTCGATGTTAAACAAACCAAGTCTATTATGCTTCGTAAAATTTACGAAGAAATTAGCAAAACTAAGAATTGTAAATTTAATGAGGGAAACTTGGTATTACTAGAAAATGTTCAACTCCAGCAGTTAAATGTAGACGATACGGTCATGATTTTGAATGTGCTACAAGATAGTAAGTTGAAAAATCAACAAAATGACGATATAGAAATAAACCTGAATAAAATGATGGACAAAATGCTTGATGACTTTACAATAGATTATAGCTTTGACTATGAAGGAAACGATAAAGCTAACTATAACTGTATTATTAGATTACCATATAAATCAATGAGTAATTTTGAAAATGGCTATCAACATAATGATCTTCAATTGGGTAAGCTTAGCATTGTTGGTATATATCGTGGCGAGATTGACTTTTCACTTAAAGAAAGCATTTCATCGAAATTTTTAGAATTGATTTCTCAATCAAATTATCAACAGCAAAATAATGAGTCAATGTGTGCCGGAATGAAATTAAGCGACAGTGCATCTGAACCATCAAAAATTGACTTCAACTTTAATCATAAGAAATTGACAGACAAGAGGCATTTGATTGATGTTATATCCATAATACAAGAAATTAATTTGGAGACTGATAAAGCATGAGTGTAACTCTATACCTCTATTATGATGAAAACCTCTCTTTACTCAAAAAACATCTTAACGAATATTCTTTTTTTGATATAGCTTACTTTTTAGATATATATGAAACGGTTGATGCTGTAAAAATGATAGATGTATCAAAATACAATAAACTGGTTATAGATATTTCCGATCTAATACAGGATGGAAATTATTATAGGATTTTCACTTCACGATATATTCGTGCTTTTGACAATTTAAGTGAGGTCGCTTTTTGTATGCGGAGTTCCCTTACTTCAATATTTAAAACAAGATTTCCTTATTTATTTTGGAAATTTGATATTGATAGTACATTTGAAGAAAAAGAAGTATCAATGAAAACAGAACCAGAACCTATTACAATTAAGAAATTTAGTTTATTTAAGTATAAGCAAATATCCAATTTGGATGAACAAACTAAAAAATCAATGGTTTCTCTTGCCAATATAATTAACGAATGCGACACACTTTCCGTAAAATACAATATTGATGAAATAGAAAAAACAATTATAGAAAGTGAAATTAAATATATAGACATAACCTCAGCAATAAAAACTTTGAAATTAAGAAATGATCTAATTTTACAGTTCGAGATTTTACTCCACCGGATTGGCAGAAAATGCAAAGTAAACTTTTCTATAGAGGAATCGCAACTCCAAACACTAGACGAGATGTTTCCGTTTATGTTTGAATCTGCAATTGAACTTGAAGCAAGCAATAAGCATGAAACAAAAGATACATATGATACTACGGAAGCAGATATAAATCAACTAGAAACTCAAATTGATGCTATTTGCGAAAAATTAAAGGGTCACAATGACTTTAAAGTTGATTTTAGAAATAACATTCTTAAATATTTTTTCTTAAATCAGATGAATGAACGAAAGATTTTTTCTATTATGCTGTGTGGTGATTCGGGAATTGGAAAAACTGAATTTGCCAAAATAGCATCTGAAGTTTTATTTCCTAACGAACCACTCATAAAACTCAATTTCGGAAATTATTCCACTGAAGGTGTTTTAAACAGCTTAATAGGTTCGCCATTAGGATATATAGGCAGTGAAGAAGGCGGTGAATTAATAAATAAAATTAACACATCAGGTGCAAAATTAATCCTTATTGACGAATTTGAAAAAGCAACACCCAGTGTGTACAATTTTTTCTATGAATTATTAGAGGATGGAATTTTCACCGATCGCCACGGAAATCCACATAATCTTAACGGGTATATTATTGTTTTTACATCAAATATGTCGCAAAAACAGTATCAAAAACATATTCCAGAATCATTAAAATCACGTTTTGATATGGTTTATTATTTTGTAGATATTCCTTTGGATGAAAAGAATAAATATATTGATGCTGCTGCAGCAAACTTGATAGATAAACTCAACACTAACTATGATGTCAAAATTTCCAAGGATACACTTGATGGTCAATTGTACCAATTACTCTCATTGAATAATTTAAGAGATATTAAAAGGAAAATTGAAGATATCGTTTTTGCAGAATTTTTTAATCAATATAAATCCCATAATTCAAGTGATACCATATAATAAAAATCCCCATTGCTACATTAGCAATGAGGATTTTTATAAGAATTCAATAATCTATTGTTTATAAAAATATTACTTCCACATTCACAACTTCTGTTGCTCGATTACTGATATTATTCACCTTCTGCACCCAGAGCATCATATCGGTTGCTTTTAGTTCTTCGGTGACGTCTTCTTTTTGGGCATATTGTTTTACCAATCGAGAAAAGAGTTGTTGGGCTTGTTCTTCGGTATCGGCAAGGTGGGAATGGAGTTTGCCGGAAGTGAACAGATTGTAATACAAAACTTTGCGGTGGCGCTTTAAGTAGTTTAACCTGCGTTGTCCTCACACTCCGATATAACCGGTTTATTCTTCCGCCGGTAAAATTGAATTATGCAAAAGAAATCTTGTCATCATTCTTTGAAAATTCAAGAAGATAATAAATATTTCAACTGAAAAATGAGCCGAGAGGGGATACCTCTTGGCTCATTTTTTGTGAACACACAACACTTATTTAAATTTTGACGATTATTTTATACTTTATTGAATTGGCTTTTTATTGAAAAACGCTTGAAAACAGTGGGTTTTTATCGTAAGCCTCAATCATTATATGATTATGATACATAGGTGCTTACGAGGGTCGTTTTTCCTAAACCGCTATGCAAAATTCGTATGTAATCGGCTGAAGTTGGTTATTTTTAGTCCAATTTGTACGCTGAAATTGCACAGTTCGTACAGGACACATTACATTAACCATCTGGCCGCCGACAGAACCGGCTTGCTTTGAAGTAAGGTCGCCGTTGTAGCCCTGCTTGAGATTTACACCAACCTCTGAAGCAGCTTCCATCTTAAATCTGTTAAGAGCCTCTTTAGCTTCAGGAACTGTATTCTTTGCCATTGTAAAAACACCTCTCTTATCAAAAATTCGCAAAGCGTGCTGATATTTTGAATAAAATTTTCTTCAAAATATTTATCACATAATATCAAATCGCTCTTGCAAGTATAGTTTATGAAAAGTATGCGCTTTTACAATTGAAAAATTTTTACAATTAAGATATGTTCAAATTAAAAACATTTTTTTGCAAATTTCTTTTCCACAGGCAGTTTTAAATATTTTGTCATAAGCGTTTTGCACAGATGATTTCGGAAGGCTTTCCTCAAACATATTAACAAGAAAGTCTGCTTCAACAAGTATTTGCCAATCTATGCTGTTTATATTGTCGTATGTGTGGTGATGGGCTATTAAGTATTGCACTCTCTGTGATGTTTCAATATTAAATCCTAATTTTGCAAGAAGATTTTCAGCCAATTTCGGACCTTCTTTTTCCTGCAATTTGCCGCTGCAATTGCCGTATTTTTTTTCGCAGGTGTGGATTCCTATGTCGTGAGTGAGGGCAGCGGCTTCGATTATAAATAAAGTTTTATCATCAACCTTTTCATTTTCTGCTATCAGCTTTGCGTAGCTGTGAACTTTGCAAAAATGCTGAATCCTTTTTGAATCTCCGCTGTATAAATTTATCATTGACAAGTGTAGTTTGTTAATCATTTTTGTGCCTCTGTTTTGTTATCCTATTGTGATTTTTAATTTATGAATAATTTAAAGTTTGCTTTTATTATCTATGATTATTTATCTATATCGTACTATATCATAGGCAAATAGTCAACGAAAATGCAATTGTTCTTTATGCAGTGTGCCACTTTTGATTTTATTTTTGCATAAGTGCTTTGACTTTATGAATGAACGGTTAATTTTGCTCGGTATGAATTGTTTTTTTCACTGAAAAAGTTATAATGATTAACAACAAGGTTTGCTTGACTGTGAACGGAAAATATTACGGCGGGGAAATGATGATGTGCCGCTTATAACGAACGTGAAAAAATACAATGTAAAGGAAGTCTTGAAAATTGAAAAATAATAAATATTCAATAATAGTGAGCAGCCTGACAGGCAATACAAAAATGCTTGCCGATGCGATTTATGACGTATTACCAAAAGAAAATTGCGACTTTTATGGCAATGTAAAAACACAGATACCTCAATCCGAAATGCTTTATATCGGTTTTTGGACGGACAAGGGAACTGCCGACTGTGATACGTTGAAACTTTTGCAAAGCCTGAAAAACAGAAAAGTATTTTTGTTTGGTACAGCAGGATTTGGCGGAAGCGATGAGTATTTCAAAAAAATTTTAAGCCGGGTTAAGCAGTCTTTAGATTTGAGCAATGTTGTTGTGGGTGAATATATGTGCCAAGGCAAAATGCCTCAATCCGTACGAGAACGCTATGTTAAGATGAAAGAGCTAACCAATGCGCCTGCTAATCTTGATATGTTGATTGATAATTTTGACAGCGCATTATCTCACCCTGACGAAAAGGATATAATTAAACTTAAAAATGCTGTTATTTCGCTTTAAACGAGCCGGAGAGGGGAGAGCGGTATATGAAATTTGTGCTTGAATTGTCTTGGCTTTGGAAATCAATTGCAATAATTATTTTGGTTATAGCATTCTGTGAAATTTGCGCTTTATTGATTTGCAAGCTGATGAAACGAAAATTCAGTAAAAAAACAGCAATTATTATTGCTGTCGTTGCCACTGTCGCAACAGGTTTGGCAATTGTTTTGCTTTCACAAACGCCGAGTTTGTTAAATTCAAATTTATTGTGTATATAAAAAGCTGTCTCGCAGTTGAAGCGAGACAGCTTTAGTTTTAGCCATTTGATTAAAGTAATAATGTTTTGTTTTATTCATCCATAGGAAATATTATTGATTTGAGGATAAATAATCCGTTTTTTTGCGCTTTTCTGTAATGATTATTAAAACTGCAAAAGCGATAACACCGGCTGTGCTGATATATGCTCCTTCTTTTAAGTAAGGAGTATGATATTGAAGCTCTATTGTGTGTTTCCCTTTGTCTAAAGCAAGTGCGCTAAATGCCGTGTCAGCTTGCAAAAGCTCAGCTTTTTTGCCGTCAACCGTAGCGCTCCAACCCTTGCTGTAAGGAATGGAAATGCAGAGCATTTTTGCTTTTTGCAAATCAATTGTGCCGGTTATTTTGTTTTTACCCATTTTGACATTTTGCATCGTGTCTGCTTTTAAGTCTGCAATCTGTTGTGATGCTTGGTCTATAGGCTGTTCAAGAACCTCGATGTCGGATAAGTTGTAAATTCCCGGTTGATCAAAGGTTATTTTAATACTGTTTTTCGCATTTTCGGTATAGCCAAGCCCAACAAGATATGTTTTAGCGCCCGTGTAACGCACGTAAGAAGATGAATAGCAGGTGACAAAATCGGTTTTGTATTTCTTGCCGTCATCGGTTTGAGAAGAAAAACGCATTTTCATTTTAGACGGCAAAGTATGTTTTGATGTGCTTTTACCTATTTGCTTGTTGTCTGAATTACTCTTGATCTCATCAATATTGCTGTAACTATTAAATGTATAACGCAAATATGTTTCCTGATTTTTTTCACCTGAAAATTTAATGTTTATACTGCTTTTGGCATTGTAAACATACACTTTTTCTCCCTCGACGGCAGTATTTTTATTGCACGTAACGGTATAAGGAACACTTTTGTATGTAAATGTCGGTGTGACCGTGTTCATACCGCTTGGAACATTGTCAAGCACAACGCCTTGAATTAACGCTTGCTGCTTTTCTAATGATGAAAGCTTGTCATAATCAGATTTTTTGATAACGTTATTTGTTGTGTAACCGAACGGTAATGCGTTCTTATTTTGATAAACTTTTCCTTTTAACTTTTCAAAACCGTAGGGAATCGAAGTTTTCTTGTTTTTAACATAATATTTAACGTTTGTAACGGCATTCATTGCGACTGAATCGTTAAATCCTCTGAACATATATGCCGCATTGGCAGGCTGTTCTGTTTCGCTGACAAACTCGGCTAAATTTTTGTTTTCCATACTCCAATAAAATGAAGTGCCGTTCATACCGACGTAAGTGCTTTCGTTGTAATTAATTTTTCCGCCGCTGTAGCGATAGAATGTATCGTCACCTTTTGCCGCTTTTTTTACCTTGCTCGCCGCAGAACGCTTAATCTTATTGTTGACGGCACCGTAACTTACATAGCTTGCAATATGGTTATTGCCGTGACTGCTGAAAAAATAAGCCGAATTGCCTGCAAATGAGGCAAATACAAGGATTACTGCTAAAACGGGAGCAATACGCTTCTTTGCCGATTTATTTGAAATCATACAAACGATTACTATTAACAGTGCTGTTATGAGAGAAAAAATAATGTTGTGATTTATTTCATTCATCATCAATAAGGCGGCTAGGGAATATACTGCGATTGCTATGATTATACCTAAGCCTTTGCGAATATCTATTTTGCAAAGGTCTTGCCATGTTACTGCAACAATATATGCAATAATCATCCCGTAAGCCCAAACCCAGCGGTTAGCCATATATGAAAATCCGTTAAAAGCCCAGCCGAATGCAGGGATAAGAAGCATAGCCGTAGCGCCTAAAAATATTAATCTTAATGGGCGCCAACTTTTGTTTTTAGTAAAGAATAAAACGCAAACGGCAGGAAGCGCAACAGCGTTATATCCAAGATGCGTAAGATATCCCGGCTTTGTTTGACAGGTAATCATAGAAGCTAAGAAACTGCGATAATAATCCATACTGTATATCCAGGTATGAACATAACTCTCAGACGAACGGCCGTCGCCGATATAGGCTAATATTACAGGTATAAGTATAATTGCACTTAAAATCACACCTAAAATTGCACTGCCTGCGATTTTAAAGAAAACTCCAAAAGCCTCTTTTGCACGATGACGATATCTGCAAACAAGCAAAAAAAGTGTATAAATTGCGGTGAATAAAGCAAGCATATAGAAAAAGTAAAAATTACTTATAGCTGCTAAAAATACCGTAACAATAAAAAGATACGGCCTTTTGCCTGCCGCAATTTGCTCTACACCGAGAAGCAGCAACGGCAAAAATATCATAGGAAGAGCAAAAAACGGGTGATGCGACACTATGAACATTCCAAATAAGGTGAACACATAAACAAGCGAGCCTACCGTTATGCTTGAAACGTGATTTTGCTTTTTAATAAAACAGAATGCACCGAAGCTAAGCCCCGCAAGATATAAACGAAACAGAGATAAAAGACTGTAAAGATATGCCGCATATTTGGCAGGACAGGCAATGCTTAACAAATCAAGCGGGTCGCCGATAGCATAAAAGTGAAGCGTGGTTAATATATCGCTTCCGAGTCCTATCGAAAAATCCCATTGCGGCAACACAAATTTATGAGTTTCAAACAGCGTTTCTAAAATTTCACGTCCGTATTTGCCGAAATATACAAAAGCGGCAAAGTGCTGCCTCCAGCCGTCGCTGTTAATAATTAATGTCTTTTTATTTATTATAAACCAAAAGTAACATAAAGCAGCACAAACTAAAAAAGCTGCACTGTAAAGTAAAAAGAATTTTTTGCCGTTTTTAATCGGCTTTTTTAAAGTTGATGTTTTATCGCTCATAATGTATTCCTTTTTAAGGCAATCTATTGAAATCTTGTTCTAATATAATTTTTTGCATTGTAATTATATCATATAGTATAAAGCATTACAATAAAAATTATATAAGCACAAGTGCCGGAGTTATCAATAATCTAATCTTTTTTTGGAGTGATGGAGTGATTATGAAAGAAATTTTAATTAATGTTGACTGTTTTTTATTGACATGTAAATATAAATATGCTAATCTTAATAATGACAACGGGGTCTGCAAGGCAGACCCCTGCTTTGATATATGGAGGTATTCATAATGAAAAACTTAGGCTATTATAACGGTAAGTATGACGAGATTGAAAAAATGCAAATTCCGATGCTTGACAGAGTTTGTTGGTTTGGTGATGGTGTTTATGATGCAACATATGCTCATAATCATATTGTTTTTGATATGGATGCGCACCTTACAAGATTTTACAATTCCGCAAAACTTCTCGGTATGAACATACCGATAGAACGTGACGAGCTTGACAAATTGCTCAGAGAGCTTGTTAAAAAGGTCAATGACGGCGACCAATTTGTTTATATGCAGGTTACTCGTGGAAATGGGCTTCGTGGTCACATTTATCCTGAAAATATGCAGGGCAATTTATGGATTACACTTACGCCTTGCCATGTTGCGGATACATATAAGCCGATTGATGTTATTACGTATGAGGACAAAAGATTTTATTATTGCAATTGCAAAACACTTAATCTTATTCCGTCTTGCCTTGCCGCTACCGCTGCTGACAGAGCAGGTTGCCAAGAAGCAATTTTCCACAGAGGAAACATTGTTACGGAGTGTGCACACTCTAATGTTTCTATTTTTAAGGACGGTAAGGTTATTACTCACCAGCTTGACGATATGGTTCTTCCGGGAACAGCAAGGATAAGGCTTCTTGCTTTTGCGAAAAAGCTTGGATACGATGTTGAAGAAAGAGATTACACTCTTGATGAATTAATGTCGGCAGATGAAATTGTTGTTCATTCAACAGGTTCTTTCTGCATTCCGGTTAAAACCGTTGACGGCAAAAAAGTAGGCGGAAAAGCGCCTGAAATGTTGAAAGCAATTCAAGACGCTTTAGTTAAAGATTTTGAGGAGCAGTGCAAATAATAATGAATAAAACCGAGCTTACCAAACTTAATGTCGGATACAATCTTGATTGGCTTATGAACCTTGACCCGAGAGGTTACGGCGTTTGCAGAATTCTCTACGACGGGGCAATCAAATATACAGGAAAGCCCTTGTCGCTCAATGGGGCAGAGGGACTTGTGAAGAATATTAAAAAGGGCGAAAAGGTGTTTATTTTAACGGGATTTATTCTTCTCCCTTGGAATGAGGCAGAGACTGACGGAATTATCTCATCTACCGTTTTTGCCAGATTTGTTATAAGGGCATTTGGCGCAAAGCCTGTTATGTTAGTGCCTGAGCAATGCGAAAAAGCCATTAAGGCTATGAGCGAGGTTTTAGGTGTCGATATTACTTATGACATTGACAATATACCCGATAACACCATTTGCATTGTTTCATTTACTAAGGATAAGAGCAAGGAAGAGGAACAAACGCAAGAAATACTTTCTCACGGCTTGCCGTGCGCTGTTATTTCTAATGAAGCACCCGGCAGAAACAAAAACGGATATTATCATAATGCAGTAGGTGTAAACACAACCGATATTGAGGCAAAATATGATGTTCTTTTTAGGGAATGTCAAAGCAGAGGTATTTATAATCTTTCTATCGGTGACCTTGGCAATGAGCTTGGTATGGGCACTATTGAAAAACATATAAGAAAATATATTCCTTACGCTGAAAAGGGCGGTTGCAAGGCAGGAACAGGCTTTGGTATTTTGGCAGATACG
>ULOK01030262.1_pt1 | contig 22274 bp, 14 predicted proteins | sample 1952501 | NCBI WGS metagenome assembly ULOK01 (sample SAMEA4835601, study PRJEB28245) | human gut metagenome | biome: gut microbiome; material: fecal sample | place: Denmark | collected 2008
CTTGAGGGCGCGCGCTGCCTGCAGCAAATCTACTTTCTGTTTCAGTGTACCGGTAGACATCAGGACATTCTTTTCCGGAATGCGGTAGCCTACAGACAGCATGGCTTTCAGTACGGCACATGAAGTGTCGTCGCCGATACAGCCAACTTCACCTGTAGAAGCCATGTCTACGCCTAGTACAGGGTCGGCCTTCTGCAAACGGTTGAACGAGAACTGGCTGGCCTTGATACCTACGTAGTCGAGGTCGAAGAGGTTCTTTTCAGGCTTTTCTACCGGCAAGCCTAACATGACTTTGGTAGCCAGTTCGATAAAGTTAATCTTCAGCACCTTGCTGACGAACGGGAATGAACGGCTGGCACGCAGGTTACATTCGATTACCTTGATGTCGTTTTCACGAGCCAGGAACTGGATGTTGAACGGACCAGAGATGTTCAGCTCTTTCGCAATCTGACGAGAGATACGCTTGATGCGGCGTACGGTTTCTACGTACAGTTTCTGCGGCGGGAACTGGATGGTAGCGTCGCCTGAGTGTACACCGGCAAATTCGATGTGTTCAGAGATGGCGTAAGCTACGATTTCACCGTTCTGTGCCACGGCGTCCATTTCTACTTCCTTGGCGTGTTCGATGAACTGGCTTACTACTACCGGATGCTTCTTCGATACGTTAGCGGCCAGCTGCAGGAAGCGTTCCAGCTCTTCCTGGTTAGAACATACGTTCATGGCTGCACCAGAAAGCACGTATGACGGACGAACTAATACAGGGAATCCTACCTTTTCGATAAATGCGTTGATGTCTTCCATTGAAGTCAGTGCGCTCCATTCAGGCTGGTCTACGCCGATACGGTCGAGCATAGCCGAGAATTTGTCGCGGTCTTCTGCGTTGTCGATGCTCTTGGCAGAAGTTCCCAGAATATTTACCTTCTGTGCGTCCAGACGCAATGCCAGGTTGTTCGGAATCTGTCCGCCGGTGGATACGATGACTCCGTGCGGATTTTCCAGGTCGAGGATATCCATCACACGTTCGAAAGTCAGTTCGTCAAAGTACAGACGGTCGCACATATCGTAGTCGGTCGATACGGTTTCAGGATTGTAGTTGATCATTACTGAGCGGTAGCCTTCCTTGCGGATGGTGTTCAGTGCCTGTACGCCGCACCAGTCGAACTCTACGGATGAACCGATACGGTAAGCACCTGAACCCAGTACAACGATACTCTTGTGGTCGCCCAAATAATGTACATCGTTGGCCACGCCGCTGTAAGTCAGGTACAGGTAGTTAGTCTGTGCCGGATATTCGGCTGCCAGCGTGTCAATCTGTTTTACTACCGGCACGATGCCTACACTCTTACGGTGGTTACGGATTTCCAGGATACCGTCTTCCATATCGCCTTCGTAGCCGATGGCACGTGCCACCTGGAAGTCAGAGAATCCCTGACGTTTTGCCTTGTAGAGCAGCTCGTTCGGAAGCTGTGAAAGCTGTGTATGGTTGTTGCCCCACTCGTGGAGTTCCTTTGAAGTCTGCATGATGTTCATCAGCTTGTCGAGGAACCACTTGTCAATCTTGGTGAGGTCGTGAATCTGGTCTACTGTGTAGCCTGCACGCATTGCCTTTGAGATGACGAAGATACGCTTGTCAGTCGGTTCGCGCAGTGCCTTGTCGATGTCTTCGATAACCAGCTCCTTGTTTTCCACGAAACCGTGCATGCCCTGACCAATCATACGAAGACCTTTCTGGATGGCTTCTTCGAAGGTACGTCCGATGGCCATGACTTCACCTACCGACTTCATGCTGGAGCCCAGTTCGCGGTCTACGCCGTGGAACTTACCCAAGTCCCAGCGAGGAATCTTACATACGCAGTAGTCCAGTGCCGGCTCGAAGAAGGCAGAAGTTGTTTTTGTTACTGAGTTCTTCAGGTCGAACAGTCCGTAGCCCAATCCCAACTTAGCTGCAACGAAAGCCAGAGGATAACCTGTAGCCTTAGAAGCTAGTGCAGAAGAACGGCTCAGACGGGCATTAACCTCGATTACGCGGTAGTCTTCCGATTCAGGATCGAACGCGTACTGTACGTTACATTCACCCACGATACCGATGTGACGGATGATGCGGATAGCCAGTTCGCGCAGTTTGTGGTATTCGCTGTTGGTCAGTGTCTGTGACGGAGCGATAACGATAGACTCACCGGTGTGGATACCCAGCGGGTCGAAGTTTTCCATGTTGCAGACCGTGATACAGTTGTCGAAACGGTCGCGCACTACTTCGTATTCCACTTCCTTCCAGCCTTTCAGGCTCTTTTCTACCAGCACCTGCGGAGAGAAAGAGAACGCTTTTTCGGCCAGCACGTTCAGTTCTTCTTCGTTGTCGCAGAAACCTGAACCCAGACCTCCCAGTGCGTAGGCTGCACGGATGATGACCGGATAACCCAGTTCCTTCGCTGCACGGCGGGCATCTTCAATGTTTTCTACTGCCTCACTCTTGATGGTCTTCACGTTGATTTCGTCCAGTTTCTGTACGAAGAGCTCACGGTCTTCCGTATCCATGATGGCCTGTACCGGAGTACCCAGTACGCGGGTGTTATATTTCTCGAACACGCCGGCTTTGTAGAGAGCCACACCGCAGTTCAAGGCAGTCTGTCCACCGAATGACAGCAGCACGCCGTCGGGACGTTCCTTGTCGATGACCTTTTCTACGAAATACGGAGTAACGGGCAAGAAGTAGATTTTGTCTGCTACACCTTCCGAAGTCTGCACGGTGGCGATGTTCGGGTTAATCAGGATGGTTTCGATACCTTCTTCCTTCAGCGCTTTCAGGGCCTGCGAACCAGAGTAGTCGAATTCGCCTGCTTCACCGATTTTCAGGGCTCCTGAACCTAACAGCAATACTTTCTTTATGTTTTCTTTCATTGTCTTCTTTGTTTTTTAGTGGATTACAGCAACTTTACAAACTCATCGAACAGGAATTCCGTGTCGGTAGGACCGCTGGCAGCTTCCGGATGGAACTGAGCCGAGAACCAGGGGTTCTTCTTGTGGCGGATACCTTCGTTCGAACCGTCGTTCATGTTGATGAAGAGCGGTTCCCAGTCGGCTCCCAGTGTGTTGTTGTCTACAGCATAACCGTGGTTCTGCGAGGTGATGAAACACTTTTCCGTGCCTACCATGCGTACCGGCTGGTTATGGCTGCGGTGACCGTATTTCAGTTTGTAGATTTTGGCACCTCCTGCCTTTGAAAGCAACTGGTTACCCATACAGATACCGAAGATAGGAAGTTTTTCGTTCTGCATGGCCTTGCGGATGTTCTGTACGGCTGCATCGCAGGTGTCAGGGTCGCCCGGACCGTTGGAGATGAACAGACCGTCGAACTGCAGAGAGTTGAAGTCGTAGTTCCAGGGCACGCGGATGATTTCCACGTCGCGCTTGAGCAGGCAACGGATAATGTTTGATTTCACGCCGCAGTCTACCAGCACAACTTTTTTCTTGCCTTCGCCTTCGTTGTAGCGAATCACTTCCTTGCAAGAAACCTTGTCTACGTAGTTCACACCTGCATAGGTAGCTTCGGGAATGTTGTCCGGCTCATCGTCGAACACGATTTTTCCCATCATCACTCCATGCTCGCGCAATACCTTTGTCAGTTCGCGTGTGTCGATGCCCGTGATGCCCGGAATCTGTTCGCGTTTCAACCAGTCGCCCAGACTTTCCACTGCATTCCAGTGAGAGTATTTTTCACTGTAATCGCTTACGATAATCGCTTCGGCATGGATTTTTTCGCTCTCCATGAAAGTAGGCAGTCCGTTTGCTTCGAACGTGAAGGGAGGCACACCATAGTTACCTACCAGCGGGTAAGTCAGTGTCATCAACTGACCGGCATACGAAGGGTCGGTCAAGCTTTCGGGGTATCCGGTCATTGCCGTATTGAAAACTACTTCACCGGCTACCGGTTTCTCATAGCCGAACGACTTGCCATGAAAGCGGCTCCCGTCGTCGAGGATCAATGTTACATTTCTCATTACCTTGTTACTAATAATCTTTATATCTTGTATTTTTTCTATTCTACTCTCGTATATACGAAAAAACGCCCGGACTTGCCGAAAAGCAGTTCCGGGTGTTTGAAAAAATAGGAAATCTTAAATATTCAGGAAATAAGTGACATAAAAGAAAAAAGAAATAGCTTCCAGCATTTGTCCATTCCGCCGGAACTCCGAATGTGCGCTTATTCTTTTTACTATGTGTTGAACAGTAATACATCAAACTCTTTTGTCACGTCATAATTCGGAGTGCAAAGATAATGTTTTCTGTTCAAATGAAAGGATGTTTGCCAAAAGTTTTTACAAAAATATTTCATTTTCCTCTTTTTATTTCTTTTCTCCGCTGTTGCGGGCGGCTCTTTTGCGCATAATGCTGTCCGACCATTCCTGCAGGCGCTTGTATTCTTCTTCGGTGAGCCGCATGAACGAGCCGTGCTGCGGATGTTTCACGCCCTCCATGGTGACGGGGGAGTGGAAGTTGGCGAGTTTTTCATCAGCCTGGCAGATGCGGTATCTTTTGGGGTTGGAGGAGTATTCGATGTAGGCCACACGCCAGGTAGAGTCGCCCACCAGCTGGAAGGCAGAGCAGCCCTCACATTTCTTGTTGCCTTCAAATTTTACATAGTCGTTCTCATCCTTTATTTTATAGGGACCGGTCAGTTTTGTAGCTGTAGCGGCAAAGATGCCGGGTGTACCTCCTTCTTTCTTGATGAGCATGTGGTAGAGTCCGTCGGCCGGCACATAGTTGATGTCGGCATCGATGGTGGCATATCCCCAGTCTACCAACAGACGAGGTTTGGTAAGACGTGTAAAGGTGGCGTCGGCATAGGAATAGAACACACGGTCGTACTGGTCTTCTGCCGGATTAAGCAGTGAATAATATATCATGTATCCGCCCTTCGTGCCATCGTCCCATACGTATGTCGGGTCCCAGAAAATCTGCGGTGCCCATACGCGTTTGATGGTGCTGTAGTCCTTATAGACGTCAGGCGACTGAGGGTCACAGAAAATATCTGGTCCCTGGCGGAAGTCGAAGGTAGTAGAAGTCCAGTGAATCAGGTCGTCACTTTTCAGCAGGTTTATGCCGTAGTTGAACCACGAGCGGCTCTTGGCGTTGCTCATGTCGGTAGTCACCATCAGATAGCCTTTTCCGTCGGACGTGCGGCAGATAAAGGCATCGCGTGCTCCTCCCTCTATTTTTGACATTTCTTCTACATTGTATACGGGGTCGCCATCAATCAGGTCGTGAAAGTGCATGCCGTCACGGCTTAGGGCGTAGGCCGTCCATTCTCCTCGTCCGCTCATGTGGCAGTACAAGTATCCGTAGTCTCCCTTTTGCAAGTTTTGTGCTCCGGCTCCTAGTGAGGTTAGTGCCAGCAGTGAAATCATCAGTTTCTTTTTCATGGTAGTGTAATGTTTCATTTTGCGGGTAAAAGTAGGAAATCGGCAGGAGGCAGACAAGGGACTATTGTACAAATTACACGTAATAATGTGTCAAATGCCCCTGTGATGTAGCGGAAACAGGTTGTACGGGCCGGAAAAATGTAGTTTTTCGGAAAAAAATCTCTTTTTTATTTGGCTGTTTTCAAGAAAACAGTAATTTTGCAACCGTTTTCAACGAAACACGTTGCCGAAATAACTCAGTTGGTAGAGTAACTCATTCGTAATGAGTAAGTCGCGGGTTCGAGTCCCGCTTTCGGCTCCGACTTAAAACCGCTTATTACATTGTGAATTAGGCGGTTTTTCTATTTTCTACAGCTTATTACGATGATTAAAAAAAAGGATTTGAATTGTAAATTTACAATTCTGTGAGTATCCCTGGAGTATCCTTAAATTTTTTAATCATTATGGCAACTCTATCACTTACCATTTTCAAGGCAAAAGCATTAAAAGACGGAAGACATAAGATAAGAATTGCACTCCGTCACAAGCATGAAACAACATATATCGTTACACGATTCATTATTTCAGAGAACCAGTTTAAGAACGGTCAGGTCGTGAAGCATCCAGAGGCATCTGCGATAAACCGGAAACTTAGGAACATCCTTGATGACCTTCAAGAGAAACTGGACTCAATAAAACATCTTGAACTTTATTCCTGCCGGCAAATTAAAGAAATCATTTCTACGGACAATCTTTCCGATGAGCAAACCTTTTCATCAGCATGTAGCAATTTTGTAGACTATCTCAAGTCTGAGGGAAGAGATTCATACGCATTATCTATTGAAAGGGTGGGGAGGTATTTTCGTGACTTTGCAAGAGGTGACATACTTCTCTCTGATTTAACCCCGTCACTAGTCCAGAATTTTGCTGCATTCATACGGAAACGGAAAGTGACTGAAACTACAGTAAACACAATGCTTGCCCAAATGAAATCTGTCGTCAACAGAGCGATAAGAGAGTGGAATATATCTTACGATATACATCCTTTTGTAACGACTAGAATATCTGCAGCCCCTATCAGGAAGCTTGATCTGACAGTACAGAATTTTAATAAGATTCGTGAATCTTCACCAGAAAAGAGAAAACTGATTATGGCACGTGACCTTTTTTGCCTTTCTTTTTACTTGGGAGGGATGAATCTTATAGACATTATGCAAACTGACTTTAGAAAAGACGTATTGGAATATTCACGCTCAAAGACTAAAGGACGAATGCAGTCGGATAATGTAATCACATTTACAATACCGTCTCAAGCAAGAGAGATAATATGCAGATGGATGGATAAACGGACGGGAAAGCTCGACTTTGGGTATAAATTCACATATCACAACTTTTCTCAGTATGTTACGTATTCTCTTGGAGATTTGGCTGAAGAGTTAAATATTGATGAACGTGTTACATTTTATTCGGCCCGCAAGTCTTTCGCCCAGTATGCTTCTGAGATAGGCATTCCTGACGGGATAATAGACTACTGTCTTGGCCATTCGGACAAATCAAAGGGAGTTATCCGATACTACACCAAAGTCCGACAGAAACAGGCTGATATGGCCATATCTCGTGTGATTGATTACGTGGACAACCCAGAAAAGTACAAAGAGTATATTGAACTGAGGTCTGATATTATGATGATGAGAGGATAATGGAAAAGCCCCTTCCGGATATTAATCTGGTCGGGGCTTTTGTTTGCTAATAAAAGCGAACTTCTACACTGCAAAGATATTATTTCTTCATTTTACGTACAACAACCATAATCACTATAATTGCCGATATTATAGCAATACCTATCGCCCATCCACCTACATCTATCTGGAACTGTTGCCACCAGGTAAGCTGCTTCTCTACAGGATAAGGTACCTGTACGGAATCAGTCTTAGTTACATAAAGCGTGTCTGTTTTGTCCTTGTATTGGTAGATATACTTGTATCTATACTCGATAATCGTATCACCTTTTACCAACAATACTGAATCCTTGATATAGATACTATCTTTGACTACTTTGTTAAGATAGACCGAATCGTATTGGATGGACTCAACCGGGACATACTTAATGCTACGGCAAGACCATATTGCTGACGCCAGCAATATGATACACATGAAAGGAGCCAGCGTAATGCACCGGCTCACTTTACCCATTATGTAGTCGTATAGCTTCATGGCTTCACAATGATTTCTTGTATAAAAGGATACTCAGAACGTACATCGAAACATGGACACATTTTGGTCCATTCGTTCGGTTCTACGATACCATCACCATCCAGGTCAGGCGATGTGTCACGATGGCCCAACACTTCCACAATCTGGTACTTTCCGCAAAGCTCCTTAATCAGTTTGGCTAACGCTTTCTTCTGTTCCGGTGTTCGGGTATCGGCAGCCTTACCGTTGGCATCCAGCCCACCTACATAGCAGATACCGATTGAATGTTTGTTGTACGACACACCTGAGAATCCCTTGCTATTACAGTGCGCCCCGTCAATAGTGAGCGAACGACCAACTTCTACCGTACCATCCAGCCGGATAACGTAGTTGTACCCAATACACTGAAAGCCACGGGATACGTGCATCTGATTAATCTCTTTTTTACCTATGTCCTGTCCAGCACGTGTGGCTGAACAGTGAATTATTATTGAATCTATTTTGTTCATAATAAAATTACATCTATATTTGTGGAGTTCTACCAATGGTAGGATGGTTAATAAAAAATTTATTACAAGGAGTGCAGTGGCACTCCTTTTTTATTTCTTGTCCTCCTTAATCTTTTTGATTAATTTCTGCGCTTCTTCTGGAGTAAGGCATTCCACAATTTTTGCGGCCATATCTGCAACATCTGCAGCATGGCTCTTCTTCTTTCGCATATTCTCTACTACGGAAAATCCTTCAACAAACAATACTCCTGCAGTACCGATTACTGCCCCGTATGGTAAGTTGTACCAGGGGAAGCATAGACCCAAAATATCAATCAGTACAAAAAACACCACCAGCCTGTAGTAGTCTACAATCTTTGTCCCAGTCTTACGGAGTGGTCTGCTGCATATCTTTTCCTTATTGGCTCGTGCCGCGTCTATGCCAGTCCACATATCCAGAAGACAAGCGGCCACTATCAGCACAAGACAGGTGAAGATAATTGCCACACCTGCGCGTAAGTCCTGCGTAATAAATCCTACATATTTTTCCATAGTCCAACCAAAACTGTAACATAAGTTGTTATGATAAGAGTAATCTCTGCCCAGAACACAGGCTTCAAACTCAACAAATCGTTGTAAAAGCTGGAATCTGAATTTTTCTTTACAAGTCCAAATACAATATATCCGGCATACACAATCCATAGCAGAAGAGTCCATTTACAGTTGAACCATACCCAGAATTGCGTTCCCAATAGTAATATTACACTTCCTGAATAATGTGCTACCTTTTCCGACTTTTCACCATTGGCAAAATTTGGAGCAAGACCAACTACGGCTAAACCTACCGTACTCAAAAAGATAAGGAACTGGCTGTTTACCGTACTTGATTCCAAAGCTGGAGGAAGGAGAGTGGCTCCAGTAAGTAACATCACAAACGTAAACAACTTCTTGTGTTCAAGTCTGTAATATGTCTCAGAAATGGAATAAGGGATTCCAGACTTCTTAATTACTACAGCAATATAAATTGCCATTGCAGCCAAAGATACCAAACACAATGTCCACATAATTTTAAACAGATAACTGATTAAACCATACTCCCAATGCCACAAAAGCATAAACCCATAAGCAGCCTGCCATTGCCCATACAACATCCATCCAGTCGGGCTTGTCATCAAGCATCAACTCCTTTACCACAGAAATCAACAGCACTGGCACCGCTCCGATTGTCGGGTACGCAACCGTTTCCCATCCAATCACTCCGTCCTGCAAAATTGCGAGAAAAGAAATTAATGCACAAATAAGTGCTCCAACTACATGGTGGTCAAACTTGTCGTGACCAATCTTTGCTAAAAAGTCATCTAATACTTTCATAATAAAATCATTAAAATTACTGCCCAAAATGCAAGACATAATATGTAAGGGTAGATTACATACAAGCCTTTTAATATATTTCTCATTATTCTACTTTTTGAACGAATCCGCCACTAACAAGGTCTGCAAGATTATGTGTAACCTTGTTTCCCGTTCCTCTGATACACTTATAGACTTCCTTGTTCTGTGTGTAGTATTTACCTTCTTCGAGAATCATTCCCTGCCAGAACGGATTCATCTCTTCATTATAGGGTATTGGGTCTTCGGCAGTCCCTTTATTACCTTCCGATGCCACATGCCATAAGGACGACATGACAGATGGTCTCCAGTTCTCCTGTGTTCTATGCGCTTCATCACATACATACAGCTTTCCGTCCGTATCCCTGTATTTGTCATTGACATTTACGTCGATGTCAGTCTTCCACATAGGATACATGTCCTTGATTTTGAGCGCGTCACTTTCTGGAATATCATAATTGTTGATATTCTCTTTTTCCTCTTCCATTCGTCTTGAAACATTTTCAAGAAGTTTCATACCGTCCTGAATACGCTTCACATCATCAATAATCTGAGGCTCTTCATAATCCTCATGCTTGTCAAATTCATCGTAGTCTTCAGGAGTTTCAAGTTTTGCTTCTGAAAGTCCTACACCTCCTTCATAATAATTATAACCAAGAGTAACCTGTTCTCCGGCTACCCATCCGTCTGATTTGCGGCGAAGGAGTTTACCTTCGTCCGCAATGATTGTTGTTACTGTTCTTTGTTCTGTTCTCATAATTATTCCTCCGTATATTCTGATAAAGGATGAATCTTATTTGCGTAATTACTCCAGTTCGTTGCTGCCTTATAGGCTTCTACTGAAGCATCTGGTACATATATTTTCAATCCGTCATGTGTATCGTTAAAAGTACCTGTTCCTAATGTTGGAGGTGTTGAATTTCTTACAATTACGAATTGTAATGATGCACACATATTAAAAGTATAATTCCCCATATTAATAACAGAATCTGGGATATCTACGAACTCTAATTGTTTGCATCCATAAAATGGGCCTGAATTCCAATCAGTTGAAACTGGTGTTACGTAGAGTGTCGTAATATTAGAACCTAAAATAACCCTTTTTATTTTGGTTTCTGAAAAAGCATTAACACCTATATCAATTACGCTTCTTAAATTTAATGTTTTGTTTTCCAGGCTAGTCCTTGATAATGCAAAATTACCAATGTGCTCTAAGTTTTCCAGGTTAATATCTTGTAATGCAGTACTATATGAGAAACTATAAGTTAAAAGACTTTTTACACTTTCAGGTAATATAACCTTTTTCAAAGAGGAACAGTTTCTAAATATCTGTGATTCTATTTTTGTAAGAGCTATAAAATACTGAAGTTCTTCAAATGTTTCAATAAGTTCGTTTCTCTCAAATGATGGAATAGTCTTAAGGCTTTCTATCTTTTCTTTTGTAATACCTGTTCCGTCTCCGTAAGGTTCTTTTATCATTAGTTTTTGAACTTCAGGGTCTACAAAACGAAAATAAAGAATTCCGTTTACAGTAAGCTTTAAATTGGGGAAATATAATTTTACCTTATCTACACTATCTTCATACGAATTACCGTTAATTGTAATTGTTCCTTCAATAATAGGTAACGAATCCTCCTGCGGTACCCCATCGGCTGTGATACCGTTATATGAATGAGGTTCACCATTTTTATCCTTATCCTCAGCAAAATTTGACAGCATGTCTATATCAGAAGAATCCCCTGTATATGAGAATCCTATAATACGTATATCCCTTAATGAACTATTATCAAGATTATATATCTCTTTAAGTTTCTCGAAGGTAGCAATTTGATTACAATTCTCTACACGGAAAAATTCTACCTTACTCAAGTCTGAGTATTGTAAATTAGTAAGTTTACTAAGGTTAAGAAGCTCCAATGTCGTTAACGAATCAGGTAATTGTAACTTCGTTATTTTACTACCGTTGGCAAGTGTTATACTACGAATATCAGTACCTCCGAACAACGCTTCTACAAGACGCGGACAACGTGATAAATCCACCGTACCAGTAAGAGATTTCAGATTTCTTGCGTCAACAGAAACAAGGCTGTTACACAACCCGATTGAAAGCTGCTGAAGGTTTGACGTAACTTTTTCAGCTACTTCGTCGCCCACCTTAATTGTTTTCAATCTTTTAGAAGCAATAGCGATACCTGCATTGGAAGCTGCGTCTACGGTAAGCGTAGACAAGTCTCCGATGCTTTCCAATTCATCTGCTGCCATAATGTAAACGTTTGTGTTCGTACCTCCGGCGCCAGCAATTGTTACTTCTTCGCCTGACAATACTCTATCAGCGCTGGCATGTGTCGCACCCTGACCACTAAGGATACAAGGGTACAAGTCCATGAACGGAGTAAGCTTGAATGACTGAGCTAACTGTGTACGGAAGTTGATACGACCCAAGCACGAATCCGTGTATTGGGCAAACGGCCCATATCCCCACTTACTCATCATATAGATAAGTCTTTGCCGAACCCATAGCATTTCAGCTTCCAAGTGGTCTCCCAAAGACTGCGACAACGGATGAACGTCTACATCGTATTCACCTGAAGCGTATTTCGGCCACGCTTCTTCGTATTTGTATTCTGCATCAGAGTTGTATGCAGACTTAGTGAAATAGTTCTGAGCATTATTCCAAAAATACTCCTGGAAGAATCCAATCAGACGGTCTATGGTAGTCGTACCAATGCTGCTCATTTCGTACATTGCACCGAGTATCTTTTTACCCATAGCTTTTGCTTCTACTTCGAAGCATTCACCTATGAGTGTCCAGAATACAGAATCCTCGCCCTTGAATACGTATGCAGTCTTACTATCGTCAGTCCAGTCATGAGCTTCGATAGAATATCCCTTCACGGCCAATCCCTGATTGTCGATGTCAAATAGTGTATCCAAGTCATCCTGACGCCAACGCCAGCGGCTACCACTTGCAAGCGTTCCAAGTTTATAAGGGTAAGAGTTCTTTTTGAAATTGTCTGTTGCACCCAACAAAAGCAGGAAGCAGTAACAATACAAGCAGTCATCCAGATGCCAGTAGTTCTGCATTTCTGCTTTGAACTTTTCCCTGCGTTTCTGTTTGAACAATTCGTTTTTAGCCTTCACGTCAAGTCCGGACAAATCCTCAGCAGAAAGTCCAAGCTGTGTAAGCAGATTAATTCCGTTCTTCACATACTTGTTTGTCTTCTTTGACAAGTAATACAGTTCGTATTCCCCGTCAATCCAAAATTCGTAACGCTGGTAAGCATTACCGTTTTCATCTTTACGCTGACCCCAGGCATCTACATCGGCATTGATTGTTCCCACTGTTTCATCCGTACCGATAATCATGGTAGAATTGTTGTAAGCCACTTCGTAGGCAGGCTTGAACTCTTCATCGAGTTTTGCTTGGATTTCCTCTTCACTCTCCGCGCTTCCTGACTGGGAAACTTCCCATGCAGCATCGTAATTGTTGTTACCCTTGTCAACACAAAGTGATTCTTCATCTGCCACATACTTCATTTCCAACCACGGGTAGTCCATACCTACACCTTTAATCGGGTGGTCAAGTCCTTCAAGTACGAGCAAAGTATCTTTTACCTCCGGATTCTTGTAACCGAAAGTGTACTTGTCTCCCTTGTCAGCACCAAAGGTAAACAAACCGATAAAGCTGTAGGTGTACTGTTCAGTTCCCTCAATTTTCTTCTTTTCGAAAAAGTAGAACGGATGCTGGAATACAGCTACACGACCACCTGCTTCATTATCAAGCCCAAGATGATGATGCACGTCATTAAACATGGCTGTAGCACCAATCTTATGACTCTGCATGGAAGAAGCATAGTTTATCTTAGCCGTCATTCGTGAAAGTTTCGGGTGATTTCCTTCACCGTCAAACCACAGCGTATCGTCCGTAGAAGTAGTACCGTCCGGAAGATGTACCGTAAATCCATCTGCCTTGTCAAGTCTCCATCGCAAGTTCCAACGGAAATAGTTCATTGAGGTGGTACCCTGTCCTTCCACTTTCATGTTTTCTATCCACCAGTTCCATTCAGGATGTTTGTTCCAGAACAGCTCCATATTACACTGAGCCGTGTATTCCTTACTAAGTCCGTAATGAGGAAGTTCCGCACCGTCAAGCATTTCGATGGTTACGACATTGGCTACAGCCTTTGTCTTTTCGAAGTCAACATTGAATGAATCGTCAATCACTCCGTGAATAAGCTCGTATGCCTTTCTCTTGTCGATAGAGTTTGGAAGTGAAGCCACGTAGTTCTGCAAGGCATCCTGCGTACCGAATCCCTTGTCATATACTCTCACATTGTACAGATACAAGTCTGAAGTATCAGAACCTATAATGATATTGGCATCAGTAAGCCAACTGTCCGCGTTTGTAAATGCAAATTCTTTCTTGCGTACTCCGTTGACATACACAATGCAGATATTTCCGTAATTCGTCTTATAGTTACGAATCACAGAAACGCACACATTGATAAGCGTGTCTTCAGGAATATCATACGACTGGTTCTCATTATCCGTATTCAGGTCTCGCGAATGAATGAGAATGTTGTTCGGTCGGATTCTGATTCCTCTGAACAACGGGTTATCCGGAGCATCGCAAACTGAAATAATGTTCTCGTCATAATCGGAAGCATTGGATACCTTGAACGTAAATTCTACCGTCTTACCGTTTCCTACGCTCTGCAAAGGCTTGTAATTGATAGTAGCTTTCGTTCTTGCCGGCATAAACAGACACTTTCTACCTTCATTGTCGACAGTCCATCCATCTGTACCGTCCACCCATGACATATTCGTCCACTGAGCAGAAACAGTGGATTTATTAACTTCATTAATTATTGACGTCTTATTAGCCTGCGTGTTGTTACGTGTAGCAGAATTAAGATAAAACGCAGCTTCTGCTGTTGCGGGAAATGAAGCTGAATTGTCTATCTGATATGTAGCAGACTGCTCATTGCCAAACGACAATACTGAAGACAAAGTTAATTCAGAATCTTCTGTCTCTACCTCCAGATTGTAATTAAAAGTAATAGACTTACCAGTTTCTACTCCTTCCAAATCTTCATCAAATATTACATCTTCTCCAGCTGTAAGTCTTATATGAGGGGTAGCAGTAGAAGAACCGCCATTATATACAGCATAATCAAAGAGAGCATTATCCATGTAATTGACAGCCTTCTCCGCAATATTAGCCATACAGCATAACTGTGCTGTGGAAACTTCTGCTGTCGCTATGCACATGATATTATACTTCAGATGCTCTGACTGCAATCCGTCCGCATCCAGCCACAATTCCACATGATATACTCCGGTTCCTGCTGACGGGAAAGGAAGCTTGGTGTAATAGTACGGGTTGGTCACATAAACAGCGGTACCGATATTTTCCTCATACTGCTGGGAATATCCGCTGTCGTTAGTTACCTTGATAATGAGTTTCTTCTGCAAGGCACCTCCGATATTCATTCCACCGAGATTGTACGTACTTCCTTCCACGAATGGTAAATACCATCCGAAGTTTGCCGGAGAAAGGTACATTGAGGTAAGAGTTACGCTGTAACCGAGATTTGCCGTCTGCTCAGACACAAGTCCTACTGCCGTAACCTTTACACGGTTCGGCCCAGAAGAAATATAATTGAACACATCGAATGTAAGAGTCTCACCATGACGTACAAGTACGTTTTCAAGTATATTGACGTATGTACCTGTAACCCCTTTGTCTACCGAAACTGTGAAATAAGCATCTTCAATCACATCTGTCCAATCTGGAGCATTGAACTCTTTTTCTTTAAATTCAAATCCAACCGTTATTTCAGCTTTTTTTGCATTGGTGGTAAAATAGATATTGCTGCTACTCATTTTATTAATAATGGTAAGCTTCTTCTGCGTTCCACCAAAAACAATATCCTGCGAGCTTAGAATAAGAGAACTATCTCCATTAGAAATAAAGTTGTCACGGTCTTCCTGCGTGCGGAATGTATAGAACTTCATGGCTGCTGTATCAAAATAGAACGCACCCATCTTGTTCTGTTCATTATCAACCGATTTTTGACAATAAAATTTCAAAAATTCTTGAACTGCGGCTCCTGAATATGGAAGACCATTTGTCTCATCATTCCCCCAATCTGCTGAAAGATTTGGTATATTATTTGGATTAATATCATTAGATGATTTTAATGCCACTGATAATGATTTTAATATATCCATTGCTGTATATTTAAACATTAATTTTTCCAACCTTCGTCATTAATCCACGGCTTATCGTTCCTCCAAGCTCCTGACCCAAAGCAACTTCGTATGGCCTGCCATACAAGTCTAGCTCCTTTATATATTGCAGATATGGGCTTACTCCCCTTGAATATCTGCACTACCTCCTTACTGCCTTTGTAAATCATTCTTCTTCAAATATAAAGTACAATTTATCATCTTCTGGCTCAATAGACTCAAATGCGTCAACTGAAAGGAAAACGTCTCTTTCTTCCAACACCTTTAATCGTTCATCAAGCTCGGCGTTCTTCTGGTCAATCTCCATTTTTGAATAGAAATCGCCTGCATTAAACTGCTCGTCTCCTCCAGTCTGTTCCGTGTCATACCATCCACCTTTTTCAGTATCGTACAGATAAATGGCATACGGATAATTGTTTCCTACATACGCCTTGCTTCCTTCATCCGCTTCCGGATAAGCGTTCCTTAGCTTTTCTTCTGTAAGGAAGTAACCTTTTACCTTACTCTTTATATCTTTTACTGCTTCTGCCACAGCTCCGCTTGTAATCCCTTTCTTGCTTCCTTCCTGCGGGGATGTGTCGAACGGAAAGGCATCTTTATTTTCGTGCATTATACCAAGTGCTTCGTTGGTATCTGTCACATCAAGCTTAATTATTCCTTTACCCATATTTTATTATATAAACCAGTTTTCTATTTTATATATAATTCCATTCTTTACACTCACCTTCTTCCATATCTTCTCACTTGTAGGCTTTGATTCATCATATAATGAGTAAATCAAGAAACTTCCAGTAAATCCTGTCACTGAATTTCCTCCTTCAGTCATTGATATTTGAAGAGGGTTTATAACCATCCTCGAAGTCCCCATCTTTAACCTTATATCTCCGTTTGTTATCTGTGTACTTTTATCGCCACTGTTCATCCTTATATCAAAAGGATAAATATAAAGAGACTCTCCTTCTATGTTTTTTAAACACAATGCGGCTGATTCATATCCAGAATTATTGTAGAAAAACCAGCTTGAAAGCATATATCCGGAACTTGAGACAAGAGCCATTTGCCTTGAATCTGGATCTAATATAATCCTATTCCCATCAGAATTGGTAACAACACCTCCGGTGAACGTACCAGTAGCGGCTTTCAACTCTCCTGTAAAAGTCCCGTCTGCGCCATCCAGATGTTTTACCTTCAAATTATCTACATCTATATAATCAGCTTTAAGTATAGGTTTCCCAGATGAATCAGTAGTAAATACCGCAATTGGAGTTCCTTTCGAATTATTTACAAAAAAACTACTGGCTGTAACTGTTACTGTTTTTTTAGTAATGTCAATACCTGTTTGTATAAGATCGTTTGTGCTTACTTTCAATGAAATCTGATCTTTTACTATCGAAATTTCCGATGAAACATTCTCTATATTTTTTTTATTATTTTCAAGTTCATCTTTTACTACCTCTCCTGTACTGAATGTAAAACTGTCTGCCTTTATGTCCAGCTTCTTACTTGAAAAATCAAAATATACTTTTCTATCTCTTGTGCCTATATATGCCCTACCGTAATTTTTAAGATAGCATTCTTTCTTTACATTATCATATCCGATTGTAAATATATCTTTGTCTTTCAGTGAATAGGAATTGATTCCCTGATACATTGTAAGATAGGGAGCTCCTTCACCATAAGCGGAAAGAACGATAGCACTCTGACGGTCTTCGTCTCTTTCATTACCAAGCTGCACAATTACATCTCCTTCTTTTGGAATGTCACTGTCTTCCTGATAACTTACAGAAGAAAGATCTATGTAGTCCTTACCTATTCCTACCACCTTACGCCACCAGTAATGGTTACTTACGTTTTCATATACTCCAGCTTTTATATTAAACGTCTGCGAACGTACAAAATCGCCTACCTTGAAAAGATTTTCCACAGCGGTTTCTCCGTCGTCTGTCATAAAATAGCATCTGTATATGTCAGGGAAATAAGCTTCATCTTCGTTGGGGAAATATCCTTTGTCTCCGTCAATGAAATAAGCTTCCTGCTCTATCTGCTCAACTTTTGTGATTGTAGCTCTTGCTCCGGAAGCATTAAACAAAAACGAAGCACCTCCAAGCTCTGTTTTAAGAATCTCAAGAGCCTGAAATATAGCTTTCTTGCGCACGTACAGTTTGTCAATCCATCCGACAGACTCGCCGCCCTTTTCTGAAGAGAATGACATGCCGGCCCCCATCATTCCGGTTACGAAGTCGGGCGACTCCAGGAAAGGAGATATAATACCTCCCAAGAGTTTAAGAAGATAGTTTGTCTGGTCTTCCTTGTCCTTTCTCAATAATGTTGCAAGTGACCGTTTTGCCGAAAATACGTTACTGTCCGATGGGGCAGTAGAATCATTGGTCTTAATCACATATATGCTACTTCCTCCACCTCCAACATAAGTATGCCCTTTATACGTAATCGACTCCAGTTTCTCTTCCACATCATTAAGGCGAGAGTAGGGCATACTTTCCCCAATAGTATATACCGGAGAATCCCATGGAATGTCAAGGTTAAACTCCCATCCGAGAACACGGCTTTCACGACCATTCTCAAAAAAGGCTTTATTGACCAGGTTTATCTTTTGCCCGAACTCGAAAAAGCGTTTCAGCTTGTCTTCATTAACCCATTCTGACCGGAGGGTAGTGTAGTATGTACCATCGTCCTTTTTTCGCTGGTCTGCTATCTTCTGTGCCTTCTCTTTCAGTTCCTGCTCCGCGTCCGGAATCATTTGTACAGAAACAAACTTTGGATCAAAACCGGAAAGGATATACTTGTCATCATTTTCAGGATATATGGTATCATCCGGCAATGGACGTCCGTAGTCTTCGCTGCAGACAATTTCCCAAAGCTGGCTTCCGTTGTTGTCCGGGTCAAAAATAACACCGAACTCCAATCCATTCATTTTGCCGGACTGAAAGATAATTGTCAGCTCTTGGCCCGGAAGTATGTAGTCCTTGGAGAAATTCAGGCCAGTATCACGATAGCGATAGTAAGTCACGGTTTCCTGACCTCCGTCTTCATTTGTAACGGTTTCCGTCCTCGTAGATACACTTGACATCGTACTTTCAAGTCGGGGATATACCTCGTCAAATACCACGATGTCTTCAATTGCTTCTTCCTGGCTCATGTCAGGATACACATCTATGTATGGCGTACCAGCGGGAAGCATAAGTCGTCTTTGCACAACTCCGTTTACTACCGTCTGCTCTTCAATGGGACGGTAGTTCTCAGGTATGTTTCTTGTAGAGCCGAACGCATAGATTCTCGTGGCATAAGTGCCCTTGCTTTCGCTGCGAGTCATGGCTGACGCCTCAACCCCTAACTCGATTCTAACCGCATCACCGTATTCATTACGCCCGAAATGAATTACGTTGTCGGTTATCCAGCAATCGCAGTTCCACTTGTCCTTGCCGGCCATAGAGAATAGGGCATCAAGCAAGGACATGTTGTCGTATGTCATTGCCACCGCCTTGTTCTCTACTGTGGAATCTATATCAAATGTGAAATCTGTTCCCTTATAAGTATATCCGAGTGCTTTCAGGTTACGTAAGAACACACCAAGCTGTACATCAAGGGCTGCGGTGAGAGACCATGACGCTTCATATCCAGCATGTTCAGGAGTGTATTTGAAAATTTTGTTTTTCCACTTCCAGTAGTAAGCATCCAGTTTCAGCTCATAATCATATCCACCGGTAGAAGCATTGAAAGAAGGTTTCTGCAGGTCTGTTACCTCATATACTTTTGAAAGTAAGCCGCCCAGTGAATCATCCAGAACCCCGGAAAGGTCTACATAGTCTCCAAGTTTAAAATATATCGGTTCAGGCACGGAGAATGGGAGAACGATGTAGTCCTCTTTCATCAGTGTAAACTTTCCCTTCGCCCCTTTGTTGATAGGGGCGGAGAACCTCGTCTTTCCGGATATGTCCTTAATTTCAATCATATCCCCAAAGTTCATAAATAGAAAATGGAAGCCCTAAAAATCCGGACTTCCATTTGAAACAATAAAGGAAATGTTTGTTATTCGCTTCTATCCATTGGATTCGGTTCGCAAAACTTACTTGAAACCTTACCGAAACGCCTGTCAATACTCAACCCGTAAGAGATGCTTTTCCCCAGGTAAACCAGCTTGTAGACTTCGCTCCCAAGAGTTGGGATTTTGATGTTTACGGTTCCTTTCTCCAGTTCTGACTGAAAAGATTTCTTCTTTGTCCGATAGTCGCCTTCTGAGTTTCCTTCTATGGTGAACTGGAGAGTGATTTCACGCGATGCTACTTTTGCATTGTCGGTTATCATTCGCTTCCCATGCTCCAGACGGCTCTCATCTTCGATGTAGTCTTTCATCTGATTGAATCCGTCGATAGCATCGAGAAAACCGTCGCCCATACGGACACCCCATGTGCTCCAGGCATCCTTCCCGTTAATAAATAAATCTCCTGTCATAATCTTGATGTATTACGTTTTACTTCGGCAATGTCGGCCTGCATCTGTTTGATAGGCTTGACAATTTCGCCTGTGTTTTCTCTGATTTGCTGTAGCTCCAGATAGGAATTGGCCAGGATGGTACGTGTCTCGTCGGCGATGTTGTACAATCCGGTTGCTTGTGATGTCAGGGAACCGATGGAACCTCGCAGTTCGGTAATAGCTATCGTTTGCTGCTGTTCTGCCGTCTCAATACGAAGATTGGACTCATATACGGCTGTAAACCGTCCGCTCAGTTCCCCGGCATCCTCGTGCGTCATTTCCGTACCGAATCCACGGCTGGAAGCCGACTGCTGGGAACTGTTGCCAGCCTTGTCGTATCCGGTAGCTGCTGCAAGTTCATCCCGTAGTTTCAATGCTTCATTCACGTACCCCATATATTCGTTTTGGAGTGAATTGCGTTCACTCTCACTCAGGTTTCCGTCCTTCATACTTTCACCGAATCTGTTCCACCAGTTTTCAAGTTTCTGGCTGTACATGTTACCAATTTTGTCTGAAAGCATGGCACGCATAAAGTATTCGGATAGGTTATCCGCAAAATCTTCCGCCGAGGCATCCATATCCATGAGGGTATCGGTGAAACTATCATACATGGAATCAAAACTTATTCCGGTAAGCTGTTCGAAAAGTCCCTCTTTCAGTTCTTCGAGGTTTCCGGCCAGATCTGCATATTCACCTAGTGCATCAACGACACTATTTCCATAGCCTCCTTTCCCTGAATCGGCCATTTTCTGCCACAAGTCTACATTCTGACGTAATAAGTCCATCTGCTCCGGCGACATCTGCCACAAGGAATCTGTACCTGTGAATTCTGCCATGACATTTTCTCGAATCCATTGTATGTCACTTTCCGACCAGCCCATGTAATAGGCCCAGCTATGATGGCTGCTGTGATAGCCAGCATTTGCCTCCGCTTTTGCAAGGACATTCTTGTTGTATTCCTCCTGATACTTGATGGCTTTATTGTACTCTGCTACGGATTTCTCGCTTCCCTTGCTGGACTTCATTTCTTCCGTAAGGGATTCGATGGCAGACTGCAGCTTTTCGTTTCTGTCCGTGAGTCTGTTGATGGTATCCTGCACCTCTTTTTCGTTTCCTCCAATACCGAAGAGTTTGCTGAATCCGCCGAAAGTCAAAGTATCCCATATTCCACCTACAGACTTAAAGACACTACTGAATATGTTACTGACGAAACCATCCAGCCCCTGTGTCCCGATAGCATCTAAAAGAGAAAATGCAGCTCCAATTATACCTCCAAGTTTCTCGCTCTCTTCTGCAAATATGTCTACTATATTTCCGGCCAAATCACCGACCTGAGAGAGTGAAATTTCAGAATTTGAACCAAGCTGGGTAATGACGTTCGACAATGTGACAAGGTTGCTTGTCGTTTTATCTGTCGACTTTTGTACATTGACCTGAGCGTTCTGCTGTCTTTTCTGGGCATCATTCAGTTTCTTCGTGGCCGTTTCTTTCTGTTCATCTGTTCCGCTTCTCATGGCTTCGTTGTATTCCTCCTGAGCTTGTGACAGTTCTTCCTGTGCCTTGGCCAATTCGCTTAACTGTTCGGGTAGGTCGGCCAGCAATCCTCCTTTGTCAATAAAAGTTGACTGGATGTTGCTTAACGCCTCGTCAATGACCTTCTTCTGGTCAACAGCCATATTCTTGTATTCTTCGGAGTTCTTGAAGTCCCTAAGCTGCTGCTTTACCTTGTTCAAGGATTCTTTGGATACCTTATCCAAGTCACCGAAGATAAGTTCCCAATTGATTCCCTGTTTCAGCTTCTCAAGATCAAGAGAGGAGAGAGCTTTATCCATTTCTTTCTGGAGTATGTCCTTGTCTCCCTGAGTAGCAGCCTCCGAGATTTTACGGGTGTACTCAGCTATGATTGCATCACGTTTCTGCATAAATGTACCATAGCTTTTCAGGTAGCGTTCATTAGCCTCGATTGCAGCCTGATTTTCGGCTTTCGTAATTTCGGCCAGCCCTTTTTCACGTGACTGCATGGCATTAGACGCACGACTTCCTAATACTTCCCGCTGTTCAG
>ULOK01011073.1_pt1 | contig 22106 bp, 26 predicted proteins | sample 1952501 | NCBI WGS metagenome assembly ULOK01 (sample SAMEA4835601, study PRJEB28245) | human gut metagenome | biome: gut microbiome; material: fecal sample | place: Denmark | collected 2008
ACTTGGACCTATTTTGGTTAGAAATCCAATATTACATGAATATATAATAAAATCTTTAATAAAAGAAAAAAATAAGAAATTTAAATTTAAAAAACTAGATTTAAGTTTAGATATAAATGCAAAAGAAGTATATATGAGTAAATATCATTCAAAATAAGATTTATTCTTATTTTTTCTTTTGTTTAATTTACTAACTTAGTTATTATTGATATAATTAAACTAAGGAAGTGGTTAAATGTTAGAATATATTAAAGGAATTGTAACAATGATTTTACCAAGCTATATTGTTGTTGAAAATAATGGCATTGGTTATAGAATATATACACCAAATCCATATTCTTATAAAGAAGGTAGTGAGTATACTATTTATATTTATGAACAGATTAGGGAGGATGAACATTCTTTGTATGGTTTTAATGATATATCAGAAAAAGATATGTTTTTAAAACTTATTGATGTTAAGGGACTTGGTCCAAAGATGGCTTTACCTATGCTTGCTACTGGATCTATAAATGGTATATGTGATGCTATAAATAGAGAAAACGTATTATATTTAAAGAAGTTTCCTAAAATTGGAGATAAGGTTGCTAAACAAATAATTTTGGATTTAAAGGGAAAAGTGAGTACTAGTGAGGAATATGTATCTAGTAGTGAATCTGATGATTTAGTTGAGGCATTGGAAGCACTTGGCTATAAAATGAATGATATAAGAAGGGTTATACCAATGGTTGATAAGAATAATGATGTTGAAACGCAGATTAAGGATTGCTTAAGATTGTTACTTAAATAGGAGGAATTATGGAAGAAAGTGTTTTTATGAAGAAAGAGTTAGAAGAAGATACTTTTGAAACTTCAATAAGACCTGATTCAATTGATGAGTATATTGGACAAAGAGAAGTTAAAGATAATTTAAAGGTATTTATAGAAGCAGCTAAGTTAAGAAGTGAAACATTGGATCATGTGCTTTTATATGGTCCTCCTGGGCTTGGGAAAACAACGCTTGCTTATATTATTGCAAATGAACTTGGTAAGAATATTAAAACTGCAAGTGGGCCATCTATTGAAAAAAGTGGAGATCTTGCTGCTATTTTATCAACTCTAGAACCAGGAGATGTATTATTTATAGATGAAATACATAGAATGCCTAGATATATAGAAGAAATATTATATCCTGCTATGGAAGATTTTTCGTTAGATATAATAGTTGGAAGTGAAGGTAATAGTAGAAATATTAAAATAAATCTTCCTCCATTTACTTTAGTAGGTGCAACTACAAGAGTAGGAGATTTATCTTCTCCTCTTCGTGATAGATTTGGTATTATATCTAAATTGAATTATTATACTATAGATGAACTTAGTGAAATAGTAAAAAGAACTGCTAGAGTACTTGATGTTAGTATAGATGACGATGCTTCTTTTGAACTTGCAAAAAGAAGTAGGGGTACACCTAGAATAGCAAATAGATTATTTAAAAGAACAAGAGATTTTGCACTTGTTATGGGTAATGGCATTATAGATTTAAATATAACTAAACTTGCTTTAGATAGATTAAAAGTAGATGATATGGGACTTGATGAAGTTGACATTTCTCTTTTAAAATCTATAATATATAAATTCAATGGAGGACCTGTTGGTATAGATGCGCTTAGTGCATCTATTGGAGAAGAAGTATCTACTATTGAAGATGTGTATGAACCATATTTATTGCAAATGGGATTTTTAAAAAGAACTAGTAGAGGTAGAATTGTTACTAAAAGTGCGTATGATCATTTAAAAATAGAACATCAAGAGGAATTGTTGTAGGAGGAATTATGGAAGAAATACATTTTATAACACCAGAAAATATAAAGTTTTCTGTTCCAGTTTCTGATATTTATAGTTTTTGTGAAAAATATTGTGAAGAGTATATATCAAAAAATGAAGAGAATAAAGAAAAATTTTTAGAGTTTAAAAAAAGATATACTTATTTTTCTCCATATTATGATTTTTTGATATGCTCTTTAAAATGGATAAGTTATCCTTCATTAATAGATGAGACATCTTATGTTACATGTAGTGATAATGATAATGAAAAAAGGTTAAGAACATTAAGTTTAATAAGAAATTTTGATTATGAAGAAATGTATAAGAAGAATAGTAAATATACAATGATGTTATTAAATTCAAATGATGAAAATATTGGACTTGAGAATGAATTTACAAAAGTATTTGAGGGCTTTTTTGATGAGTATGGAACGTATTTAAGTAATGATGTAACTAAGTTTCATGAAGTAACTGCAATGATTATATTAAATGGTATTTGTGCATCTAATGGAGAAGTAATTAAGGATTTATATTTATATAGAAAAGATAGAACTAATCTTTATGAAGATTATTTAATGGAAAGATTAGGATTCTTGATAGTAGGAAATTATAGGGGAAATATGCAAATTATGTATAATCCAAACCTTGTTTCGCCAAGTCAGAGAAAGTTAATATATGAATATTCTGATTATGGTTATACAAAAAGAGAATGTGATTTTGAGTATGACAAAGATGGATCGAAAGAATTTGCTACTAATTATAGAAGGAGTAGATTATGAAAACCGAGGATTTTAACTTTTATTTGCCAGAAAATTTGATTGCACAAACTCCTCTTTTAAAAAGAGATTCATCAAGATTATTAGTTCTTGATAAGAATACAGGGGAGGTTTGTCATAAACATTTTTATGATGTAATTGATTATTTAAATGAAGGAGATGCTTTAGTACTTAATGATACAAAAGTAATACCTGCAAGATTAATAGGTACTAAGGTTGATACTAATGCAGTAATAGAAGTGTTAATGTTAAGAAATATTGAAGATGATATTTGGGAATGTCTTACTAAACCCGCTAAAAGAATTAAAGAAGGTACAATAGTCAAGTTTAGTGATAAATTAAAGTGTATTTGTGTGAATGTATTAGATGAAGGTATAAGACATTTCAAATTTATATATGATGGAATATTTATGGAAATATTAGATGAATTAGGTAGTATGCCTTTACCACCTTATATTCATGAAAAACTAAGTGATAAAGAATTATATCAAACAGTATATGCAAAAAATATAGGAAGTGCAGCTGCACCAACAGCAGGTTTGCATTTTACTCGTGAATTATTAGATAAAATAGAAAAAAAGAAAGTAAATATTTTATATATTACTTTGCATGTTGGTTTAGGTACATTTCGTCCTGTAAATGTAGAGGATGTTACTAAGCATAAAATGCATAGTGAATATTATGAAATGAGTGATGAGGTTGCAAATAAATTAAATGAAGTTAAAAAAAGTGGCAAAAAGATAATAAGTGTTGGGACAACGACTACAAGAACACTTGAAACGATTATGTGTAAATATGGAGAATTTAGAAAATGTAGTGGATTTACAGATATATTTATATATCCTGGCTATAAATTTAAGGCAGTTGATAATTTAATAACTAATTTTCATTTACCAAAGTCAACTTTGATAATGTTGGTAAGTGCACTTGCTGGAAAAGAAAATATAATGAATGCATATAAAGTTGCAGTAGAGAAAGAGTATAGATTTTTCTCATTTGGTGATGCTATGCTAATTAAAGGAGATTTATGAAAATATTTGAAGTAATAAAGGAAGATAAAAATACTTTGGCAAGATATGGTTTTATTTCACTTAGGGGTAATACATATGAGACACCTATGTTTATGCCTGTTGGGACACAAGCAACGGTTAAAGGAATGACACCAGAAATGGTTAAAGAATGTGGTAGTGCCATAATACTTGCTAATACATATCATTTATGGGAAAGACCAGGTGAAGATATTGTTTATAAAGCCGGTGGACTTCATAAATTTATGAATTATGATGGTCCAATGCTTACTGATAGTGGTGGTTTTCAAGTTTTTTCACTTGCTAAGCCAAAAGATATAAAAGAAGAGGGCGTTTATTTTAAAAGTACAATAGATGGAAAAAAATTGTTTCTTTCTCCAGAAAAATCAATTCAAATACAAGAAAAATTAGGAGCAGATATAATAATAAGTTTTGATGAATGTCCCCCATATCCTGTAAGCCGTGAATATATGAAAAATAGTGTAGAAAGAACTTTGAGATGGGCTAAAAGAGGTAAGGATGTACATACAACTGATCAATTATTATTTGGAGTTGTACAAGGTGGTGAGTTTTCTGATTTAAGGGAATATAGTGCAAAAGAACTTATTAAAATGGATTTTCCTGGATATACGGTAGGAGGTACATCTGTAGGTGAAGGAAAAGATGTAATGTATAAAATGATAAGTGATTCTACTAAACATTTACCAAAAGATAAACCAAGATATTTAATGGGTGTCGGAGATCCTATTGATATTATAGAAGGCGTTATTAGAGGGATTGATATGTTTGATTGTGTTTTACCAACAAGAATTGCAAGACATGGCAATGCGTTTACAAGATATGGTAAAATTAATTTGAAGAATGCAAAATATAAAGAAGATTTTACTCATTTAGAAGATAAATGTGATTGCTATACATGTAAACATTATACTAAAGCATATATAAGACATTTACTTATGTGTGATGAAATGTTAGCAGGTACATTACTTTCTATTCATAATATAAGATTTTTAATTAAATTGACAGAAGACATTAGAGAAGAGATAAAGAAAGGAACGTTATTAGAATTTAGAGATGAATTTATTAATAATTATGGAAAAAACAATGAAATGTCCAAATTGTAATCAAGAGATGATTGAAAAGAAAGATTTTTGTATTAATTGTGGAAAAAGGTTGATTAAAGAGAAAAAAGTATCAAAAAAAGGGATAATTGTATTTATGATTTTAATGGTAATTGTTGGTTTTATTACTTGTTATCTTATTATTAATTTAAATACTGATAAAGAGATTGAACCATATATAAAAGGTGAATATAATGTTAGAAAAAGCAAGTGAATATAGTAAATTTTATATTGAAAGTCATCCTGAATTAAAAGAACAAATAGAGTATGGATTAAATAATGGTTTAGTTTTTAATTTTGGTAATGACGAATTTGAAAAATTAAAAAGTTTAAGTTATGTTGTTATATTTGATGATGTTATAAATTTATTTAAAGAAGGGTATAATTTAGGTAATTGTAGTGAATTTGCAAAATTATTAAGTTATGCTTATGACTCTTCAAAAATAGCAATTGGTTATTTTAAACCAAGTTATAATGGACAAAATGGACATGCATGGATGGAATGTGGTAATTATATTTATGATACAACTCTTCTTTTAAAGATAGATAAAGAATATGCAAATGTTCTTGGTTATGTTAAATTAAAAGAATATGATCCAATGACTAATTCATTATATAGAAATAGAAAACAAATATATAATGAAAAATATAATGTGATAAAAGGTAAGTAATACTTATAGATAGGCAAATATGAATAATAAAATTAGAATAATTGCTGTAATAGTTGGTGTTTTCTTATTATTAGTAGTTATATTTTTATCTTTATTTTTTAACCGAAGATTTGAAGTTAGATTTTATTTAGATAATGGTGCTAATGTTGGAACAGTACAGGTTAAATATAATAAAATGATAAATGAAGAAGATATAAAAGGTAAAGATGTTTTAGGAGAATCATTTATTAATTGGTATGAGATAATTGAAGCTAAAGATGGAAAAGATGTATTAGCTGATAAACCATTTGATTTTAAAACTAAAGTTACCAAAGACATTAAGTTAAAAGCAGTATTTGATGAAACTAATAAACTTGATTAAATATGGATGCATAGAAACAACTATACTTGGTATCTGCCCCCTGAAGAGAGCGAAAGCTCTCATTTTTGTTTGAAAAGTGCGATAAAATAAGGAATTTAAGAGTTCTACAGAACTCCCTGAAGAGAGCTAGGTACCGTTTAGGTACCGTTTTATATATTTTTATAATTTTTGAACAATCATTTTAATAAAGTATGATATAATATTATCAAATATTTTTGAATGAAAGGTGATGATAAAATGACATTAGAAGAATATTTAGAAAAGTACACTGTGAATATGAATCAGAATGAAATATCAGAAATTAGCGATTCTAATATAAGAAATATTAAAATGAAATATTGGGATAAAAAACATAAAGCCTTTTTAAATGAGAGAGAAATAAAAGATACTGAACTTGGAAATGAATTTGATAGAATAGAAGAATTAGAAAAGAAAGAATTAGAAGATTATTATAGCGAATATAAAATGCGACACACTAATCCAAAACACGCAATTGTAGAACAAGAAACTGAAATGATGGAAGATATGACTGAGGGGCAATTGGCTGAATATTTAGCTGAAAATTTTAATGATTATTAAAATAGCTAGGAGAAATCCTAACTTTTTTTATTCTAATTTATCAATTAAATCAACAACTTCGTTTAAAGCAGAATTAAATAGATGAGTGTAAGTATTTAAAGTTTCTTCAATTTTAGTGTGTCCAAGATATTTAGCAACAACAGTTATATTAGCGCCATTATTAACAAGCAGAGAGGCACATGAATGTCTGAAGTCATGGATCCTAATTTGAGGTACACCTGCAAGTTCACAGTTACGATTTTTCCTTGATGTAATAGTATTACTAGCTACTGGGAAAGCATCACCAATAACAAAGTAATCATCATTGAATCCATACTCTTTAGATACCTCTTCTTTAAGCATTTTAAGGTCATTTAAGAGCACTTTATTTAGTGGTAGGGTTCTTATACTACTTTTAGTCTTTGGAGTGGAAAACTGGAACTCTTTAACTGAACCACCACGATCTGTGATTTGTTTTTTAACAGATAAAGTTTTATTTATAAGATCAATATTTTTCCAAGTTAATCCTCTAAGTTCTCCTTTTCTTAAACCACAGTAATATAGTATTTCAAACATAACCTTTTTTTGTAATTCTGTTTCAACAGAAATGAATTGTTTCCATTGATCGTAAGTAAAATACATCATTTCTTTAGGTATATCAGAAGAGCTACTAAATTTAGTCATTTTAGAATATACTTTATTTAAATTGAAATCATACCATGTCATGGCAAAATTCAATACTGACTTTAAAAACTTTAATATATCATTTTTATATCGAGTTGAGATATTTGATTCATTCATTTCTTTTTTCCAATTGTCATAGTGATTAATATTAAAATCTTTTAATTTAACATTTAATAAGCATTTTAAATAATTCTTTTTATTACCATAATTATAAAGAGTAGTAGGTTTAACTTCTATTGTTGACGTTCTATTCTCTACAAAAAGGTCAATCATTTCATCTATGGTTATTTTATCCATATTTTCATGTTTATGTATTTTTAATCTAAATTCAAGCTCGGCTTCTTCAGCTTCTTTTTTTGTTGCATATTTTCCTGATTTATATTGTTTGTTTCTACCATCCATATCTTGATATCTTAACTTAAAGAACCAGATACGGCCATCTTTAGTTTTGCCATCTTTAGCTTTATATACTCCCATTATATCGTCCTTTCTTGTGTGATTTTCAATAAAGTGATATAATGTAAAAGGAAACCCAATTACATTATTATCTAATAGTGTTTAAAGTTTGCTAGACTTTGTGGTTATCCGATTTGACTTACTGTTGGTGCAGTAGGTCTTTTTTTATTCTGCTTTTCCAATTATTTCATAATCAGCACTTAAGTTAAATGTATGATATGGTTCATAATTGTTTTCTTCATTATAGACAGGAATCATAACATAATATATAATCTCACAATCATCATTTTCATCATCTTCAACTATAAAAGGTGGCTCTTGGTCTTCATAGATTCTTACTATTTCTGCATCATGTCCTTTTCTTCTAATTAAATAATCACAATCATAATCAGAAACATAGCTTATAAGTTTAAAAGAAACAGGTTCACCTTTAGCATAGCGAGGTTGCATAGGATTACATTCATGAGTAATTGTTAATCCATAATGGTTAGGTACTTGTTTTACATGTTGAATAACACCCCAACCAGAGAAAAATTCGTCAGATGCTTGTTCCAATGTATAGCCATCAGGTATTTTAGTTACAAAAGGATATTTATATACCAATACTTCAGCATTTGGATCTTCTAATAATCTAGATGAAGTTGTATTAAAGTAATTTGCGACTATTTCCATTTTATCTGCACGTGGTAACATTGTACCTTTTAACCATTCGCATATAGTTGAATATTTAATATTAATATCTTCAGATAATTTCTTTCTACTAACATTTCTTAATTCCATGTATTTTTTAAGATTAGTAGCAAAACAAATTTTAGGATCAGTATTTTTATTATTCATTACTTATCACCTCTGTTACCAATATACACCGATTTTTCCTTAAAGTCAACTAAAATTACATTTAAACTGTAAAAAGTAAATTAAATTCATCAAAAACCATTTACAATATTCCATTTAAAATGTAAAATGTAGTTATCAAAGGTAGAAAGTAGGTGGTTTATATATGATTATTTCCAATATAAATTGTAATTAGAAGTCTAGCAAAGTTTAAACACAATTAAATAATAAGGAGAGTGATAAGAATGAACAGTGAAAAACTTACTGCAGAACAATTATTACAAGTAGTATCAAGTCAGTGGGCATCAGCATCTGATATTATGAAAATTGGCAGTGTTGGAAGAAATAAAGCATATGCCATTAGAAGCGAAATAGCCATATCATTATATGGAGATGATTCTAAAGTTCGTAATAGAGGGTTGGTGCCTATGGTTGAAGTTTTAAAATATTTCAATATAGACATTAATTATCTAAAAGAGGTTTCCGCTTATGAGAAACAATAATTGTAGTTTTGTTTCATCTTTATCAAAAGGAAATAATTGTGGCTCAAAAAAGAATGTTTGATAAGGTTGTTACAACAAGTGATGACTTTTTAGAACTATCTGCCGAAGCTCAATGCCTATATTTTCATATGGGTATGTTAGCAGATGATGATGGGCTAGCTAAAAATTATAGATCTTATATGAAGCTCATTGGTGCTACAAATGAAGATTTACAATCTTTAATAGACAAATCTTTTATTTATAAATTTGATTCTGATGTGATCGCCATAAAACATTGGAAAATAAATAATACTGTTAGAAATGATAGGTATAGACCTACTATTTTTCAAAACGAATTTAGTAGGTTAGATATAGCTGATAATAATGAATATATTATGCTGGATACCAATGGTATACCAGATGGAAACCAAATGGATACCAAGAATAGTATAGATAAGAATAGTAAAGATAAGATAAGTAAAGAAAAGAATAGTCTAGAAAAGAAAAGAGAAGAAAAGAATAATATAGTGGAGAAGAGAGAAGATATAACTATCTTGTCTGCCAACGATGTTATTGTAAAAGATGCAATTGACTATTTAAATAGAAAGATTAATTCTTCTTATAATTGGGAAAATAATGATATAAAAAAGCTTATTAATAAATGGATAGAAAAAGGATATAAGATACTTGATTTTCAAATAGTTATAGATAAAAAATATGATGAATGGAAAGATAGCAAAATGGTAGTTCATTTAAATCCATACACATTATTTGGAGATAAATTTGAGAACTATTATAATCAACCAGTTAAAAAGAAAACACTAAATGATATTTCATTTAAAGAATTAGATCAAATGATAGAAGCAAGAAAAAATGGAGAAGAAGATGAAATTAACCCATTTAGCTTTTATTAAGTGTATGAAATATCTAAATGCTTGTTATTCTAAAAGCATGGATCAAGAACAATTAGAAAGCTGGTTTGACTATTTTAGCAATATTTCTTATCCAACATTAAATAACGCTATAAAAGAAATAGTAGAAGAATCAAAATATTTTCCTACAATTTCACAATTAAAAGATAAATGTAAAGAAGTAAATAAAAAGTATATTATTACAATTATAGATAGAATGAAAGAAAATGGATACTTTAAAAAGGGAGTAGAAGAATTAACTGATTCTCATGTTAGCAATAGTTATTTTAAAACTCTTATGTGGTTAGATGAGGGGAATCTACCAAAATTTGTAGAAAACGATATTAAAGCATTCCTTAAACAAAATAAGTAAATAGAACAAAAGGATAAAAAACAGTTAAGTAATGCTAAAAACTTGTAGTGTATGTGGAAAGATACATGACTTTAATATTGTTTGTAAAAGACCATATAGATATAAAAAGTGCAGTAAGAGTGATAGATTTAGAAGTACATATGAATGGAAGCAAAAAAGAGAAGAGGTTAAGAAAAGAGATAAGTATTTATGTCAGGCATGTATAAATGGATATGAGGGATCACCATTTTTGTTTAACTATAAAGACTTACAAGTACATCATATAGTATCAATAGATGAAGATTATTCTAAAAGATTAGATAGTGCAAATCTGATAACATTATGTCCTATGCATCATAAGAAAGCTGAACAGGGAATAATACCAAAAGAAGAATTATTAAAAATGATTGAAAGTCAATAGACTCCCCCCTAGGGTAGCAATACTAAAAATTTATTTTTTTCTCCACCCACAGACCACTCAAATTCACACAATTTTAAGTTTTCCGTGAGTTTTTTGGAAAATAGAGTATTTGATAAAGATGAAATTATTGGCTCAGTGTGAGCCTTTTTTAGTGCAATAAAAAAGAGATTAGCAATCACTAATACTCAATTATTTTGAAGTCCAAAGGATCCTCATTAATTATTTCTAAAGAATATTTTAATTTGAGTAGTTTAATAACTTCAGCTTTCATTTTTTTATAATTTCTACACATCAGATTAAATGTATCAAAAGCAGAATTAAAATGTTGTTCGAAAGTTGCTTTCCACATAGCATTTCTATAAAACGAGCTAGCAATATAAAATGCTATTACTTCAGGAATAACATATTCTTCTAAATAACTATCATAGTTGTCATAAAAAAGATCAATAACCTTTTCACATTCTTCATCACTTATATCTTCATCAGTACATTTTCTTAACATAAACACCTCCGTATGTATTAATCGCTTAAAAAACGATTTTTTACAATAGTTTTAATTCAAAAATCGAAAATTACATTGTTATTATGCGCAAAACATCATAATTTGTCGAAAAAATGTGATATAATTAATATTGAATATGTGGAGTATAGTGGGAAGTAAGAGGTAGAAGTATGGATAATAATGTGAGAGCTGAATTAATAAAAATATTAGCAAGTGGAAATAGTATTCCAGAAACATATAAAGATATTATTTTTCCAACTATAAATAAGGAATATGAATTATCTTATGCAGGAAAAATGAGAGCTGAAGATGTATTATCTTGCAATGATGGTGTTTATTCTATGCCACTGCAAATTGAAAAAACATTTAAAACAGATGAATCAGAGTGGAATAACATAATATGTTTTGGGGACAATTTACAATTGTTAAAAACAATTAATGAGAATGTTGATCCAATCATAAAAGACAAAGTAAAAGGCAAAGTAAAATTAATATATATAGATCCACCATTTGCAACTGAAGATGAGTTTAAAAATAAAGATGGTGCTAAGGCATATAATGATAAAGTAAAGGGTGCTGATTTTATTGAATTTATGCGTAGAAGATTAATTCTAGCAAAAGAAATATTAGCAGATGATGGTTCAATATTTGTTCATTTGGATATGAAAATGAGTAATTACATAAAAATAATATTAGATGAGGTTTTTGGTAAAAATAACCTGTTAAATGAGATTATTTGGCATTTTAGAACATATCAAGGCCAAACAGACAAGTATTATCCAAGAAAGCATAATGTTATATATTGGTATAAAAAGAAAAATAATCCTACTTTTAAATTAGATTATGATGATGATTATGAAGATACTGTCGATGCTGAAAGATGGAGAAAATATGTTGTTAATGGTAATGAAATACGTGGCAACAAATTTCCAAAATCTGATTCTAGATTTAAGGGATATTATGATAGATTTGTTAAGGAACATGGAAGAAAGCCAAATAAAGATGACATAATAATGAAAATAAATGGATATGTTGTAGATGATGTTTGGGTTGACATAAATGCGGTAGACCCTAAAGATAAAATTGAAAAAACAGGATATCCGACTCAAAAACCTGAACAATTGTTAAGAAGAATAATTGAAACAACTACAGAAAAGGGAGATTTGATATTTGATTTCTTTGGGGGATCTGGTACAACTTCAGCTGTTGCTGAAAAATTAGGAAGACGATGGATAACGTGCGATTTAGGAAAGTTATCATATTATACAATCCAAAAAAGAATTATAAATATAGGAAATTCAAAAGACTTGTTTGATCCAACAAAAAAATATAATAAAAATCCAAGTAATTTTATAACTTGTCAATTAGGATTGTATGATTTAAATTCAGTAATTAATCTTCCATGGGAACAATATGTGGAATTTGTTTCTGATTTGTTTGAAATTAAGTTAAAAAAGAATAAGGTAAATGGAATCGAATTTGATGGAACAAAAAATTTAGAACCAACTTTAATATGGGATTTTAATAAGTATAAAGATGTTATAATTGATGAAAATTATATTAATAACTTAAATCTTAATTTAGCAAATAAGTATGAAGGTAATATTTATATAGTAGCTCCAGCAAATTGTTTTGATTTCATTGAGGATTACTATGAAATTAATAATAATAGATACTACTTTTTAAAAATACCTTATCAGATTATAAGAGAATTACATAAAGTGCCTTTCAAAAAAATATTACAGCCTAATAGTAAAAATAATGTTAATAGTATTGACGAATCTATTGGTTTTCATTTCATTAAGCAACCTACTGTTAAGAGTAAAGTTACTAAAAAGGACAATGAATTATTAATTTCACTTAAAGAGTTTAAGAGTTATTATTATAAGGATGAAGATGGAAAAATATTAAAAAATTTTGAAACACTATCTGCTATGTTTATAGATTATGATTATCATGAACCATTTATTATTGACGATGTTTTTTTTGCAGATGAATTTAAAAAAGAATCTGACAATCTCGTAATAAAAGTTAACACCAAAAAAATTGGCAAAAAAATAATGCTAATTTATGTTGATATTTATGGTAATGAATTTAAAGAAATTATTCAGTTAGGTGGTAAATAAAATGAATAACGATGCAAATTTAATATTTAATTTAGATGATTTAATTTTAAAGGTTAATCATTATTACGATACATCAAAATATAATTTAGAAGTTTGGGAAAACTATTTGAACATATTAACAGAAGGAAGAACATATCAAAAGGAAGCTATTTTATCGGCTATTTATTACTTAATAGATGCAAATGTTCCAGATTTGAAGACTCTTGCATATAATAATTTTAATCAAAATCAATATTTAAAAAGCAAATATAATAATAACTTCTATGAGTTTGAATCTAATCTACAACTTCCTAGCAAAAAATATGCTACCATTGATTTGGCAACAGGAACAGGTAAGTCATACGTTCTGTATGGTATCTCTCAAATACTTTTAGGCATAGGTTTTGTGGAAAGAGTTTTATTGTTATGTCCATCAACAACAATAGAATATGAGTTAACAAAGAAATTCAAAGAATTAAGTCAAAATAATGTGTTGTCTGATTTAATACCAGAGGAAGCTATTATAAAAACACCAAGAATAGTAGATGCTAATGTTTCTGTAAAATTAGGAGATATATGTATTGAAAACATTCATTCAGTATACGAAAACACAGGGTCTTCTATTGATGATAGTTTTACAGGTACAGGAATAAATACTCTTGTATTAAATGATGAAGCACACCATATATTTAACAATGTTAGTTATTCAGGTAGAAATGAAACAAGTGAATTAAAGAAATGGAAAAAGTTTTTGTTAAACGACAAATACAACTTTCAATATATGATTGGAACTACTGGAACGGCATATATTGAAAATGAGTATTTTTGTGATGTTATATATAGATATTCATTAAACAAAGCAATAGAAGATAGGATTGTAAAAAACATTAATTATGTATTGAAGGACGATGAAATAAGTGAAAATGAAAAATTCACTAAAATATATCAAAATCATAGTGATTATAAAAAATTGTATTCTAAAATAAAACCTATAACTATTTTTGTAACAAAAGATAAACAAAATTGTAATAGTGTTACAAATAAATTGAAAGATTATTTGAAAAAGTTTGAAAACATTACAGATGAAGAAGCTGATAAAAAAGTATTAATAGTTACATCAGCTCCTGAACACAAAAATAATGTAGCATTATTAAGAAGTGTTGATAATAGTGATAATGATGTTGAATGGATAGTATCTGTATCGATGTTAACAGAAGGCTGGGATGTAAAAAATGTATTTCAAATTGTTCCATGGGAAGATCGTGCTTTCAATTCTAAATTATTAATTTCACAAGTTTTAGGAAGAGGGCTAAGAATTCCTAAAGAATACCAAACTCCACAACCAGTTGTAACAATATTTAATCATGCGTCATGGACTAAAAATATCAGAAGTCTTGTTGACCAAATATTAGAGATATCAGATAGAATAACTTCAAATATAATTATAGAAGGAAAAAGATCTAAATATAATTTTGATTTATATAATATCAATTATGAGAAGGCACTTATAGAAAAAGAACATAAAAAGAATAAAACTTTTGATTATAGTAGAATGCAAAAAGAAGGAATAAAACTTGAATCTCAGGTATTGAAATATAACAAAGTTGTTGAATTCACAGATGTTTTAGAAAATAAAATTATTGAAAAGCAATTTGAAATCAACGAAGAAACTTATACGGTTGATGAGGTTGTTGACAAAATATATGATGAGTTTCAACTGAGAGAATGGGAAGGCATCACTTTAAAACTTGGTTCAGAGAAATATACAAAAAATAATTTACCGCCTAGAGATGAGATTAAGAAAATTGTTTTAAATTCAATGAAAAAAGTTGGAATAGATGGAGAACTTTTAACAATAAAAAACAGAAATTCAATATTAAAAGCATTTAATACTCTTTTAAGACAAAATGGTAAAACTGTAGAATATATTAATATTGAGAAAGATTTAGAAATTGTTAAAACTAATGTAATGGCTTCTCAAAGTACAAATATTCTTAATTTAAAAAGAGGAGAAACAACAATTTTTCATACAAATGAGTGGAAACAAGAAGTTGATAATAAAAACTTAATTGTTTTTGAAAAGGTACTTGATGATGGAACAATGCCACGACAATCTACGCATGAGGTAAATATCAATAATTTCAAAACTCCTGTTGATTTAGTAATTGTAAATGGATCTCCAGAGAGAAAATTTGTATCACAACTAATTGAAAATAATAATGCTAACATTATTGATTCGTGGATTAAATCTAGAGATAAGAATTTTTATTCAATTGATTATACTTGGAGAAAAAACGGGCATCAAATGTCAAATTCAGCATTCAATCCTGATTTTTTCATAAAACTAACTGAAGATGGTATTGATACTATTGTTGTAGTTGAAATTAAGGATGATGGTGATGATAGTGATGAAAATAAGGCTAAGTATAGATATGCTTTAGATCACTTTGAAAATTTAAATGAAAAGTTAGAAAATAGTGGTATAAATCAAAAATACATTTTCCACTTCTTAAGTCCAATATCATATAATGCATTTTTTGAATACTTAGGAAACCATAAAATAGAACAATTTAAATGTGATTTAGAAAACTTATTAGAAGAAAATTAGAAAAGGCATTTTATATCAATTATTAGATTACTAGATTTTGTTACTAAGGAAGACTTTGATTGGGCGATTGAAGAAGCAACTAAAAAGAAGAAAATGGATTTTTCTAGAGTAGAATTTTTAACTTATGATGAAGGTGTATGTGTTCAATGTATGCATATTGGAAGTTATGATGATGACCCAGCCACAGTTGAATTAATGCACAAGTTTATGAAAGAAAATGGATATGAATTAGATATAACGGATAAAAGATATCATCATGAAATATATTTAAGTGATCTACGAAAATGTGATGTAAGTAAATTAAAGACTGTAATAAGACATCCAATAAGGAAGTAGGTGTTGGCGTGAATTATAGTTTTAAAAATTTTCAAAAAAATGCTGTAATAAGATTTTTAGCATTAGATAAATATAATTATATAAAGGAAAATATTTATAAATGCGATATAAGTAAAGATGGTGAGTTCCAAAAGGTATTTAATGCATTTTATCGTATAAGAAGAGATGGAAAATGGCGAAAAGTATTTTATACTTACTTTGAATCAATTAAAGATAAAAAGAATATAACATTTGAAGAAATAGTTAGTTACATGTACAAGAAAACAGGAAATATTGAGGCATCTTTTTGTAGTAAACTTTTATCTACAATAAATCCTAATATGCCAATATGGGATCAATATGTATTAGCTAATTTAGATTTAAATGTAAAAGGTAAAACAAAAGAAGAAAAATTAAAAGATACTATAGCAGTTTATAATAAAATAATTGAAATAGAAAATAACAAACTTAAACAAAAAGATATACAGCAAGCTATAAAAGATTTTAAAGAATACTTTCCTGAATATAATTTATCAGATATAAAAATATTGGATTATATATTATGGAATAGTAGAAATTAAAAACTAAGAATGAATATAGGTGTCAAGTTTGGTGTTATATATTAATTTAAAAACACTTATAGTTTTAGGTACCATTTAGGTACCAATAGACTAATAAATACCATTTTATTAAGGTAAAAGCAAAAATATAACGGCTCTAAAAGGCCGTTTTTAAAAGGAATTAACATATAGAACATTTGTTTGCTTGAGCCCCCTGAAGAGAGCAGGCCCCCTAGTGTCGATCGTTCGCGTGCTAACCTTGTTTGGCGTGTGTATGGTTATGGGTATGGCAGTCACAACTTTGCTGCTCTCTCTCATTTTGTTATACCTTCAATCTATCTAAAAACTAATGCCATAATAGAAAGTGGTAATGGTAGTAGTACTAATCCGTATATACTTTCTTTAGATGTGTAAATGAATATGAAATAAGTTATATATATAAATATATTGTTAATACTAATATTGGTGATATTATGCAATATGATATTAGAAGTGATTTATTAATTGAGGCATTGTCTATTGATACTGATGGTATAGTAAGTGATGTTAGAAATGAAAATAATTTAACGATTACAACTGTAGATGTAATTGATGAGGATATTACTAAAAAAAAGAAGGGAAAATATATTACTATTGAGTTTAATGATATAAATAGTGATAAAGAAAATCTTAAGATTGAGTTAAGAAAGTCGCTTGAGTATTTGTTTAAAGTCAATAATATAATGAAGGATAGTAGTGTTTTAGTTATTGGTCTTGGTAATGCAAAAAGTACTGCCGATAGTTTGGGTCCTTTGGTGATAGATAATATAATAGTAACAAGGCATTTAGAGGAACTTGGATATAATAATATGAGAACTGTAAGTGCAATAAAACCAGGTGTAAAGGGAGAAACTGGTATAGAAACTAAGGATATAATAAAGGGAATAATAGATGTAATAAAACCGGATTTTATTATTGCTATTGATTCTCTTGCTAGTAGTTCTATATCAAGGATAAATAAGACAATACAACTTACTGATACTGGTATACATCCTGGCAGTGGTGTAGGTAATAAGAGAGAAGAGTTGAGTAAAGATACAATATCTATTCCTGTTATAGCTATAGGTATACCTACTGTTTGTGATGCAGTTACAATAGTAAATGATACGATAGAAGAGGTATATAAGCATTTTGCAATAACTACTAAAAGTATAAATAATCCAGTATTTAAAATGACACCATTATCTAGTATAAAAGTTGATAATTATACTCCATTAAATAAAGATGAGAAAGAGAAATTATCTGGATTAATAGGAACTCTTTCTTATGAAGATAGAAAAGCTTTAATATACGAAGTTCTTTTGAAAACGAATTATAATTTAATGGTAACACCTAAGGAAATAGATTTTATAATAGATAAATTAAGTGATTTAATAAGTATAGGTATAAATGAAGTTTTACATGATTTTAATCTATAATCGACAATTTTTATAATATGATTTATATATTATTTAATTGGGTGATTTTATGAAGTTAAAGGGAAGAAAACATATTTTATTAAAACCATTATTAGTTTTAGTATTTATGTTTTTTATTTGTTATATGACAATAGAATATTTAAGTAATAATATAGAAATATCTAATGAGGAATATGTTCGGTTATTACTTAGTGATTCTTATAAGAGCAAAGATAGTAATTTTTATTATAATGTGATTAGTTTTTTTACTGATAAATTTAATCCGAAGGAAATGCTTAATATTCCTGAAAATAAGGAAGTTAAGATAAAAAACAAATTTGTTAGTAATCCTAATAAAAAGATTATTACTGATCCAGTATTATATATTTATAATACTTATCAATATGAAGAATATAATAGTAAAGATAATATATTTGATATTACGCCTAATGTAATGATGACTTCATATATATTAAGTGAGAAATTAAATAATTTGGGTATAAGTAATATAGTTTTGGATATAAATTTAGATAGTTTAAATGATAGTGATTATATGAAAGTAACTAATAAAATATTAGCAGATAAGAAAAAGGAATATCCTAGTTTAAAATATTTTATTGATATTAGTCGTGATAGTATAGATTCTAATGTTAAAAGTATTAAAATAGATAATAAGAACTATGCTAGAATATTATTTATGATAAATAAAAAAAGCACTAATTATAGTGATAATTTAGAACTCGTTTTGAAATTGAATTCTAGATTGAATGAAATTTATCCAGGTATAACAAGAGGAATAAGTAAAGATGAGAATAGTGATTATGATGGGATTAGAATTGAATTTGGCAATATTTTTAATGATTATGATGAGGTAATTAATACTGTAGATGTGTTTTCGAATATATTTAAAGAGGTATTATATGAATAAAGAATCTGCTGTAAAAACTGTATTTATTTTGTTGTTTATATGTTTTTTAACTATTTATATATCACAGGCAACTGGCTATTATGAATATAAACTTCATAAGAAAGCAGAATTAACTAAGGAACAAATAAAAAAGTTTGAAAATGATGTTAAGAATAATGAAAAAATTGATTTAAATGATTATTTAAAGGATGGTGTAAAAGATTATTCAAATAGTGTTTCTAAAATGGGAACTGATTTTTCTAATGTAACTAGTAAATATATAAAAAAAGGAATAGATGGTATGTTTAAAATTATAGATAGTTTGCTTACGTAGTTTACAAAATACTCATTTTAAGATATTATTATAATGTGGTGGATTATATGAACGATTTAAGTAAGTATAAGTTAAGTTATAATGATTATAAAATAGATATTAGTGTTATAAATAAGTTGTGTTTAGATATAGATGGTGATAATAAGGAATTGTCAATCTTGGAAGTTGTAGTTACAAAAAAGAACGGAAGTGTCGTTTATTTGGGTGATTTTTATGGATTGCTTCCTAAGGTTTTGAGTAATGATGAGATTAGCAAAATGATATCTTATTTAATGGATAATATTGATTATATATTATATGAAAATTCTAGGTTCATTGGAGTGTTTGATGGCAAAGAAGTGACTTTAAATGATAAAATAACTGCTGTTTTAAGAAGAAAAATGAATAATAGTAGTGAACTTGAATTAAAGAACATTTATGAAGAATATATGAGTATGAAGAAAGATACAAAAGAACATGTGAAGTATGCTCATTTTTTAGAATTATATTTTAATAGCCATAAGATACCAGATTCAATAGTAGGATCTTACTTAGGAAAAAGAAGAAAATCTATATTGGATTATGATGATGTTTCTTGTGAAATAAAGAAAGATTTTAATATGAATGTTTATGATAGTACATCTACTTATGAATATGAGAATAATTTGGAATTATTAAGTAAATTAAATATAGAAATAAATGAAAAAGTAGAGGAACTTAAGGTATTAGAGAGTTTTATTAATAAGATAGATGATTTGTTAATGTTTCAAAATAATAATATTAAAACGAAAAAAGAGATTGGAACTATTGAACAAGAATTAGATGAATTGAAAATGTTTGACAAAAGAAAAAAAGAATTGAAGCAGAGATTAAAAGAATTAAAAAATGGATTTATTAAAATTGATATGGTTAAAGTGAGAGATGAATTAAAAGTTGATATTTCAGAAAGGTATACGAGTAAGTATGCGGATACTCATGGTATAATAACTTTATATGATAGGTTATCTTTAGAGGATTTATATCAAGTGTTTAATGAAATACATAGTGTAAGAGAAAGACAGCATTTGAGGTTGTTAGATAAGTATAATAATGTATCTGAAATGGTTCATTATCATGAAGAAAACTTTGTTGATATTGGAGATTTATATGATAGAGTGGATAATAGTAATAGAAAAAAATCATAAAAAAAAGAAAAATTATTGACAGTAAAATTGTACTATGCTATAATTTATCTTGTCTTGGGGAATTAGCTCAGTTGGCTAGAGCATCTGCCTTGCACGCAGAGGGTCAAGGGTTCGAGTCCCTTATTCTCCACCATTAGATAATTAACCCTTATTTTATAAGGGTTTTTATTATATCTTGATATTTTATATACCATTTATATACCAATTTTGATAGTTTTATAAATTATTAATGCAGTTGACTACGTCTTAAATATTTTGCTACTAGAGCAATGCTGGCACCATCATTAATTAATAGTGATGCACAACTATGCCTAAAGTCATGTATTCTTATTTGTTTTACATTTGCTTTTTCGATGTAATAATTGAATTTTTTTCTCAAGCATGTGTCCGAATATGGTTTGCTTGTTAAATAATTAAATAATATAGGTAACTCAGGGTTGATAGTTACCTTTAATTTTTGTTCAATGTATTTCTTATAATTTTCAATTTCTTTAATTAATTTTGGTGAAACGTCAAGTTTTCTTTGGGATGATTTTGTTTTTGTAGTACTGAAAAAAATTTGAATCTTTTGTATCATAATTTATGGAATGCTTAATTTATAATCTATTACCTCTTTTGTTGACCGGATTTTACGATTTTCCCCTTAACGGGAAAATGTTTTTTTCTTTAACCTCTGTATTCATTTTACTCATCGCTTTCTTACTTCTATTTTAAAAATATCTGTACTAGCATACTTATTTTTTCCTATCTCCAAAATAATTGATTGTTATTTTTGACAAGCATGTATAAATGTGATATTATAAAAAACATGTTTTTAGGAGGGATTTTATGATAAGTAAAAAGGAGTTGCAATATGTTGGAGGATATCCTAATAAGGTGCCTTTTCCAGGAAAAAATTATGCTATTTCTGTAATGGAATATTTAAAAAAATGTTTGGAAGTTTATAAAGATGTATATTCAAACAAAACATTTAGTTTTATTTTCTCTGATGGTGAAGAGATTAATTTCGCATTGCTAAATAAGAATTTATGCCATTTATTAGGTATAGATTTTAAAGATTTAACTAATGATGATGCTAGTGAAACTATGCAAGATGTTCTTGGCTTTAATAAAGATGAACGTAAAACTTCTTTTGATGTTTTGGTGCGTATAATTGATAGGGCTGATGATGTTATTGAAAATGATTCTATTCCTAGCAATTATAAGATTATGAATTATTATAAATCTTTAACTAAAAGTGAAATGTTTTTGAAGTTGTCTAAGTTTGATAAATTTAATTTTGGCTGTATTAACTTTGATAAGAAAACATATGAATCATTTGATTCTAATTTATTTGGACCACAATCAACTAAGTTTTTATTTACGCAAAGTAATGAAGCAGTTGCTCCTTATTTTATGATGGGACTTAAGTATGATGAACAGTGTGGCCATTTTATACCTGAAACGTTAATCGCACCAAGTGATTTTACAAAGTTTTTTAGAGAACAAGAATTAGTTATTCCTACACAAATATTGATTGATAATTTGGATAATCTTAGTAAGATAAATGCTACTAGTGAAGAAAAATTAGCACTTTTAAATTTATATAAATTTATTATTAATACTTATAAACTTAATTCAAGAATAAATATATTTAGTGATTATGAAAGTGTTTTATCAAGTGGTAAACAGTTATAACTAGTAAATTTAGTAAAAAAAAATATACTATTTTAATATTT
>ULOK01000285.1_pt1 | contig 21229 bp, 9 predicted proteins | sample 1952501 | NCBI WGS metagenome assembly ULOK01 (sample SAMEA4835601, study PRJEB28245) | human gut metagenome | biome: gut microbiome; material: fecal sample | place: Denmark | collected 2008
AATTTCTATAGATACGATATCAGACGGGTTGATAGCTGAAAGGACACTCGAATTGGTGTTGTTGTTTCCAGAGATGGCGACACCGTCCACCACGTAGAGCGGTTCGTTTCCGTTGAGTGAGTTGATACCGCGGATGCTGACGGAAATACCTCCGCCCGGAGCTCCCGAGTTCTGGGTGACGGATACACCAGCGGCACGGCTTTGAAGTGCCTGGTCAAGTGAGGTGACGACCGATTGCTTGATTTCGTCTTCGCTAACAGAAGTCACCGCACCTGTCAAGTCACTTCTTTTCATCGTACCGTAACCCACTACAACTACTTCATCCAATATTTTTGAATCCTCTTTCAACTGTACGTTGACAATCGTTTTGTTCGCCTTGATTTTCTGGGTTTGGTAGCCGATGTAGGAAAAAATCAGTGTTTCGTTGGAACGGGCCTGGATGGAATATTTCCCGTCCAGATCAGTGATTGTTCCCACTGCAGGTCTTTCCTGTAGTTGTACACTGACCCCAATCAGGGCTTCGCCGTCAGTCCCAGATGTAACTGTTCCCGTTACTGTCCTGTTCTGAAGTGGACTGGCGGAAGTGGGATTGGCAGAACCCATTAAAAATAAGATCCACGCAATGCACCACAGATAAAGACTTTTTCGTCTTGTCCTAAAATCATTTTTCATGATACAACATTTTTAAGATTAACTGAATCGTTTCTGATTTTTTGTCTGTTTATTTTTTTGTTTAGACAAATGTAAGAAAAGTTGTACCGAAGCGGATGCCAGGATGTTTTTGAGGTGTGTTGTTTTTTCAAGATAGGATGTTTAAATGTTTTTTTCGGATGTATAGAATGTTTCCGGAACTTTTCATACCCGTTTCAAAGAATATTGAAGACTAGGGAACAAGCTTCTAGAATCACTGCGTGTATGTTGTACCTTTTCGTGTGCTTGCTGTAAGTCGGAACTTGCATCGGACAGAAGGGGGCGTGTCAAATAAAAAGCCATTTCTATTTTGACACACCCCTTCTCCAGACAAATGTCGGACTTTGGCAGTCGTCTTTCATGTATGCCGGCTTCCGTTTCCCCTTTTCATTTGCCGTTGCTTTTCACTTCCTTCCAGAGGAATACTGTTCCGTTCATCCGGCTTGCCGATGTTCCCGGCCAGTCGGCGGCATAGGCTTCGCCCGATGCAGGATCCAGTCCTACATAGCGGTGTGTTTTCAATGACATCAGCATACATTGTCCGTGAAGCATGTCCTGCCACATGAACAGGCAATCCTCCGTTTCCACTGAAGACAGACGCAGGTCACCGGACATGCCCAAACCGGCTACGGCCATATAGCCTGTCCCGTTTACGGCCTTGAGGACGACTTTCCCGTTTCCTCTGTCCTGCACTTCAAACATACAGTCCGAAGGGTTGCGCTTTTTCATGTCTTCCCATACGGAATAGACCATTTTGCGCGGGTTTGCCTGCATCCATTGTCTGTTGCCGAGGTTCAGGAAACTGACGGTCTTGCCCAACGGGATATTGCGGCTACGGTCGGCAAGAGGCTCTTCCACATTGAAATCGTCGAATTCAGCATAACCGCCTTCTTTTCCTTGCCGATTGAATGCGAACAGTGCATATCTCGCACCTTGAAAAATCTTGGTTTGATATGGTATCGGTAACCGTTTTCCTATATTCCAGAAATTGACGCCGTCAAAGCTGTAACTGAATTCTGCCCATTCGTGTTCAAAGTCGCCGGTGATGCGCAGGAACATTCTTGGTTGGTTCAGAGGCATTTCTATAGTTTCGTCCGTACCCAAATCATAGTAGTGCAAGCAGGGCTTTTTGGCCTTTATGGCGATACCTATCCACTCATAAGGAATGTTCAGCAGTCCGAGACCGGCAATGTCTCCTTCTTTCATGTGAGAAGCGTCCAGCGTTACGGTAGTGACGGAAACCGGACCGATGCCCCGTTGGGTCAGGGTGTTCTTTGCCCAATAGAAGTCTTTTGCAGGCATCGTGTGCAGGCGGAGCCTACCTTTCTTTATGGCCCATTTGCTGTCGTCGGGGAGATGGTTCCATTGCCAGACGGGCAATAGTTTCCCTGAGTCGAAGTTGTCGCTGCGGACGTATGGGGCGTGGGGCGTGACTTTCGTTGACACATCGGGCTTGAACCATGTTCTCGGGGAGCGTCCCAGGTTGTTTTCAAGTCCGAAATACGGCCATCCGTCCACCCATGTTACGGGTGAAAGGCAAGTGGTGCGTCCGACTGCAAGGAAGTCCAGCATGGAGAAGCCCCACCAGTCGCCGTTCTCCAGCTGGATTATCCCTCCCTGATGAAGTGTCGCGCATCCCATATTGTCCGCATTGGGCTTGCGGATTTCCATCTTCCATTTCTTCATTTCCGGCATGGCACCGTCCATCGGTACATTTGTAATCCACGTGGAATGCTCGGTTCCCATTGTTTCCCGACAACTGATTACGCGTGTCTCGTAAGGGCCCTCCAATTTGTCGGCACGCGCACACATCATCCGTCCCATAGGCGCATAGTCAGCACTGATAATGTAATACCTTCCGTTAATCTTATAGGCGTGATGTCCCTCCCCCATAGCATTTCCACGAGGTATAATGCAACGGTCACTGCCTTCCACAAAACCGCTCAGGTCTGGTTTGATTTCAACACAATGAACCTCATCATAGCCGTAAATCGCATATATTTTCCCATTGTCAAACAATACGGATACATCGTGGGTAGCCCCTCCCATATTGTGGTGTTTCCATGGACCTTTCGGATTTTCGGAAACAAAAATCTGCATTCCGATTCCGTTGATGTTCGAGAATATGTAGAACTTTCCTTCATGATATCGGATGCAGGGCGCCCAGATGCCTTGTCCGTATGCTTCCTTTCCACCTTCGAGCCGGAATCTGGAATCATCGACCGGAATGCGGTCGAATGCATAGCTGCAGAACTCCCAGTTGACAAGATCCTTTGATTCCAGAACAACCAGACCGGGATTGCAGTGCATTGTTGTACCTACCAGATAGAACGTATCGTTTACCCGAATCATATCTGGGTCCGAAAATTCATCGTAGAACAAAGGGTTTGTAAAGGTCCCGTTTCCATTGTCGGCTGTCCAGGATTTCTGTTGTCCCCATGCTGCAAGAATTGCTAGATTGAGAATGGCGGCTAATGACAGGATTTTCCGCATCTGCATTCTCATTATAAACAGGAATAGATTTCTTTTCATTTTTATCGTTTTATTGAATGAATATTTTAAGATAGCCTATGAATTAAAAAAGTTGTGCGCATTCGGATGATGGCTGATTGTTTTTATGTCAGTTTTTTCCCCGAAGACACACAACCCATAAAAGTCAGTAAGCGGGTATGTCAGAATAAAATGTCATTTTCTTTTTGTCAATACGTTCAAGATGACATTGCTTGTTAATGGCGGAATTCTATTTTGACATTCCCTTGACCCTCAAAGGTTTTCTTTTTATTAAGTTTATTTGTTTGGCGTCTCCCAGATTTTGGTGTTGCTGCACTTTGCATCAATCCACAGGTCACCGCACTTGAACTTGAAGTCACCCTCTTCCAGTCTCCATTTGCCGTCATAGTCAACGAAAGCCATGTCGCTTCCTTTCAGTTTCAACGTGACAGTCTTAGTCTCACCCGGTTGCAACGTAATCTTGTCAAAGTTGCGCAGGCGGATGTTGTCGGGCGTGCTGCTCGCTACCAGGTCCTTCGAGAACAGGAGCACGCTTTCCTTTCCGGCCGTTTTTCCAATATTGGTCACGTCTACCGTGAAGGTCAGTTCGTCATCGGCGTTGAAAGTTGTCTTGTCCAATTTCAGGTTGGCGTATTTATAAGTGGTGTAGCTCAGTCCGAAGCCGAACGGCCACTGGATATCCATCACCGAGTCGTAGTTGTAGTTCCCGCCCATCTGTCCGATGTCCTCACATGGTTTGTAGTCGTATGTGGCGAGTGCGTTGATGTGTTTCGGATAAGTGAACGGCATCTTTCCGCTGAAGTTGCTGTCTCCGGCGAGCAGGTTGGCGAGCGCGTCACCTCCATAGTTGCTCGGGAGCATCACGTTGACGATAGCCTTGGCCAGCGGCTCGATGTCCTTGATGAGGCGCGGGCGGCCTTGGTTGAGAATCAGAACGATGGGCTTTCCGGTCTTTGCCAGTGCTTTCACCAATTCCTGCTGATTGGACGACAGGTTCAGGTCGGTCAGGTTGCCCGGAGTCTCACAGTAGGAGTTTTCGCCTACACAAGCGACAATTACATCGGCACGGCTTGCTGCGGCAACGGCCTTCCCGATTTCCGGCGTGTTCTCTTCCCACCAGTTGTCGTTCTTGTAGGACGCATAGGTTACGCCCGGCTCATAGATGATGTTCTCTTTCCCGTATTTGTTGCACAGTGATTCATAGATAGTATTGTAGGCTTGCGCACATTCGTCGGCACGGTGTCCTTGCCAGCTGTACGACCATCCTCCGTTGAGACACCGCATCGAATTGGCGTTCGGACCGGTAAGCAGGATTCGTTTCCCTTTTGCGAGCGGGAGCAGGCTGTCTTCGTTCTTTACCAGCACTTCCGATTCTTCGGCTGCCTGCAGTGCAACTTCCGCAAATTCTTTCGAACCAAATTTGTCGTATTCTTTCACATCCCAGTAAGGATGCTCGAACAGTCCGAGGCGGTATTTCAGACGCAACACACGTGACACCGCATCATCGATGCGGCTCATCGGCACTTCACCTTCTTCCACCAATTCCTTCAAATAGTCGCAGAAGCTCAGTTCGTACGGCACCATCGACATGTCTATTCCGGCATTGATGGCAATCTTAATGGCCTCCTTCTTTGTGGCGGCGATATAATCGCGGACACAAAGGTTATTGATGTCCGCCCAGTCGGTCACAATAAGTCCGTCCCAGCTCAAGTCTTTCTTCAGCCATTGGGTGAGGAACTCTTCATTCGCATGAAAAGGCATTCCATTATCCACGCTCGAATTGACCATTACGCTCAACGCTCCGTCACGTACGGCGGCAAGGAATGGGGCGAAATGTTTTTCGCGCATGTCGCTCCGTGAGATGGATGAAGGCGTACGGTCCTTTCCTGAAACGGGTACTCCGTAACCCATGTAGTGTTTCATGCAGGCCGCCACGTTGTATTTCCCGATATGGTTCGGGTCGTTCCCCTGGAAGCCTTCTACAGTTGCCTTGCCCATCTCGGCGTTCACATAGCAGTCTTCGCCAAAGTTCTCCCACATGCGCGACCAGCGCGGGTCTCTTCCCAAATCGACTACCGGCGCGAAGTTCCACGGAATGTTGCAGGCCTTGGTCTCGTAGGCAGAGATTTCCGCACTCCGTTTTACGAGGTCCCGGTTGAATGTGGCCGCCATGTTCACTCCCTGCGGAAACATGGTTCCGTCCAGCGTGTAGGTTGTCCCGTGTATCTGGTCTACGCCGTAGATGCAGGGGATTCCGATTTCCTTCATCGAGAGTTCCTGAATCTGCCTGATAGATTCGGCCCATTTTTCTTTTGTTTGTGCCACGCTCAAAGGTACGTTCAGCAGGGAACCTACCTTGTATTTGCCTATTACGGTGTCGAGTTTCGCCTTGTCAAGCGTGAATCCGTTTTTTCGGCTGGCATCGAAATCGGTCACTACATCGATGGTAATCTGGCACATCTGTCCGATTTTTTCTTCCAATGTCATCTTGTCCAGCCATTGCTTGATGCTTTCTTCGATTTGTGGATCGGAAGGGATGGCGGGACTTGCCGTGTGCTGTTGGCAGCCGGTCTGTAGCAGAGCACCTGTACATAGCATGAATACCACTGCGAATTTGGAAATGTTTTTCATGAAATTCTTATCTATTTTTGGTTTGTAATATACAAATGTACGAAGGGGGAATTTGCCGTTTATGTCGATACTATTTTAGCAGATACTCCGCATTTCCGGCTGCGGATGCTCCAATCGTTCTCCCGTCTGCAAAGATAGTCTTTTTCCCGTATCCTCCTACAGATTCTCCATCGCATGGATATTGAAAATGAGGGGGCGTATGTTTCGCTTTGATGCTCCAATTGTTGAATTGGGGAGGCAGGAAACAAAACGGACATTATCCGGTAACATTTTATCATGTTACATAACAAACTCTCATGTCCCTGAAACGAATCAGTCGGTACATATATAATAATATTCCTTAACTTTGTTATTATCATAAAAAGCAGTTTTTTAATGTATTTGTTGAATCATTAAACATTTAATTCTTATGAGAAAGACAATTTTGTTTGGGCTGACGGCCGCGATGTTGGCTACTGCCTGTTCGGAAGAAGATGACTTGCGGCAGGGGATTGCCGGCGAGGGAATCACTTTCACTTCGTCTGTAATGTCACGCGCGACAGACACAAGTTTTGAAGCCCGTGACGCAATCGGTGTTTCCATGTATACGGAAAGCGGTTTTGTAGGGAATGCCACCAATGTGCAGTATACCACTGCGGACGGAAGAGGATTTACTTCCACAAACCCGATGACCTGGGGAGCTGCAGGTAGTGCGGAAACTGTAGATTTTAAAGGGGTATATCCGTATAAGGCTGATGCGGTAGCTAATGGAATCTATTCATTTACTCTTGCAACAGGAGAGGGAGCTTCGTTGAGTGATAATGATGTGATGTATTCTTCAATGACTGACGTAGCGGTTGGTTCGAATAATGTCAACTTGACTTTCACGCATAAGTTGGTAAAGGTGGTCATGCAGGTTTATGATCAGAACAGAAAGCTTTTACCCGGTGCAACGGTAAAAATAAACAACCAGCAGACAAGCGGTACGTTGAATTTGGCTGACGGTACGGTGGAAGGTACCGGTACTGCCGATGCAACCTTGAATTTTGCAAGCAATTCTGATGTGTCGGGAGAGTATCAGACAATCGTAATGCCTTCTGCCCCAACGCAAGGAAGGGTGATAACAATCACTTATAACAATGTAGACTATCCTTGTCCGGTAGATATGTACGCTTTTGACTCAGGAACAAAAATCATATTTTCGGCTACTCTCAATCCGGAAAGTGGAACAGTTTCTGAAGGTGTACCTGTCGGTACTATTACACCTACTGTTCATAAATGGACGGATAAACCGATTGAAAGCGGATGGATATTTGGTGAAGGAGCAAATTTTAATGTTGAGGGAAAGATTTCCTATCAGTTACTGACAGAACCTACTATTCTGTCAGCCAAAGTTTCCCATTTTGGAAAATTTGGTAACAAACAACTTGACGCAACGGATGTCTATAGTCTCGAATATAAACGGGATAATGCTGCTGCTGATGCTGCTATTACAATATCTAACCAAACATATACCTTGCAGGCAGGGCTGACTTCTGGTACACTCTTGATAGCTGCAGGGGATAATAAAAAAGGTGGCATTGATGTGACTTCGGAAGATGCAGGCATTGAGCTGACGAGTGTTTTGGTTTATACTAATGTTGGTCTTCCTATAACACTATGGGAGGGAGATGGAACACCTGGAAACGGAACGGCGGGAGAAACTGGAATAGAAAGTGCTGGTTGGAGGTTGCCTTTGGCTCGCTTTACACTCAATGACCAACAATTAAAGATGCTTACTCCAGGTGCCATTTTGCGGTGCTATTTTGGTAGTGAGACACCAGAAACTGAAGCAGGATTGTTGTGGTTAGGAATTTTACCTTTGTATTCTCAGGGAAGTATAGGTTCATTTGATGCAAATAATCATTGTCTGATAAATGTGGTTACTCTTGCAATGTGTGATGAAGTGGAGAAAAATAATGGGGAAATGATTTTTGTAAAGGATTGGAGTGATTCGTCTGTACAATTAAGTCGTATTGAATTGGTTCCGCTTTCTGATGATGCTGAACACTCTAATTTATTATGGTGCCATGAAATAGAACAAAAAGAAATAGGGGAAACAAATGGTGATTGTTTCATGGACTATGGGGACTTAAAAATGGGTATCCCTGCATCTTTGACTGCTGGTGATATCATTCGAATTTCTTATTCTGAAGCGAATGAATCAGCATATCTTGAAGGCGTACCACAAAATGAAAATACAGTAATTTTTAGAAAAGATGGAATAGGAGCAGGAGATGGTACGGTTGATATTCAGATAGATAATGAAATTTGTAATGCATTGTTAGATCTTAGAAATGTTGAAAGAGAAGGAGGTACTAAACTGCTAGCTATTAGAGGAGCAGGTATAGCTGTACACGAAATCCAGCTGGTTCGCGGATCAGGAGAATAAGCAAACAGACTGATTGCCAAATAGAAGATGGGGGTATATCCGTAGGGGTACACCCCCATTGTTTTTCTTTTGTCCGGACACGTAGTGAAAATGTGATGAAAATGCAATTGGCATTTGCTTTTTTTCTTTCTTTTTTCTTCTTTTGTACACTCAAAAAAACATTTTTGGTCTATCAGAATGAAAGTACGTTTCCTGTTTATATTAAGTTTTTTGTCGGTGGTGGTTTCTTTGTCCGCCCGGAATTTCATGTTCAAGCATCTGGAGGTGGCTGACGGACTTTCCAATAACTCCGTTTATGCCATTCTGAAAGATAAGGACGGTTTCATGTGGTTCGGGACAGCTTCCGGACTGAACCGTTATGACGGATATCGTTTTAAGGTCTACCGGCATCTTGCCGAGGATTCGACATCCATCCCCGACAATAATGTAATCGGCCTGATGGACGCTCCCGATTTCCTGTGGGTACGATTGAGTACGGGATATGCATTGTTCGACAAGACAAAAGACCGGTTCAATAGAAATCTGGAAGAGTTTATGAGGAGTATAGGAAGCAAGATGAAAGGGCCGGAATACGTGTATGTCGATTCGTTGGAAAACACGTGGCTCAGTGTGCCGTCTGAAGGCTTTTACCGGGTAAGCAAAGACAGACAGGTACAGTTCCGGTCTCTGCATGCCCTGAAGCTTCCTGATTACGGAGTCAATGCCATAGCCGAATGCTGTGACGGAATTCTCCTGCTTTATGCTTCGGGAAGAATGGTGTGTCTAGACTCTTCGGATATGAAGATAAGATGGATAAAGGACGACATTGAAAAACAGGTGAAAGACAGAACGGCACGTTTCTCTCTCTTTGTGGACAAAGACAACTGCGTATGGATAAGTTGTGTGAGCGGTTTGTGGGCTTATGATGTGGAGGCAGGAAGATGGCTTGCAGATTTGGTAGAGCCATGGAGGAATCAGTCAGATTTTGTCCATTCGGTATCTCAGGACCGGCAGGGAAGAATCTGGATAGGGAAGGATTATGGGGGCATCGATGTCCTCGACAAGAAAACCAGGAAGGTGATTAATGTGGCGAATAATGTGAAGAACCCCCGGAGCTTGTCGCACAACACTGTCTATGCACTGTATGCTGACCGTAATGGAGTGATGTGGGTGGGAACCTATAAGAAAGGCGTTTCCATGTATGGGGAGAGCATGTTCAAGTTCAATATGCATGAAGTGGGTGACGTTACCTGCATCGAACAGATGGACAATGAACGTCTGTGGTTGGGAACGAACGACCGGGGACTCATTTTATGGAACAGAAATACAGGCTTGGCAGAAAAATCCTATAACTTGGGCTGTCCGGTAGTCTCATTGCAGAAGTCATCTGACGGGCGGTTGTGGATTGGTACATTCAATGGCGGACTTTATTGTATGGAACATGGCCGTCTGCTTCATTATACCATGTCAGACGGGTTGCTAAACAAGAGCGTTTGGGCATTGGAGACAGAAGGTTCCAGACTTTGGCTCGGTTTTCTGGAAGGAGGGCTTCAATATATAGACCTGAAGCGGAATGAGCTTCATACCTATAAACAGATTGAAGATATGGTTTCGTCACTGGATGTGACGGAAGATGACGAACTGGCTGTCGGCATGTTAGGTGGTACGGCTCTGATTGATTTGCAGAATCCTGACAAGTGCTATCGGGTGGGGAGTAATGACAAAATTGAGAGAGGCGGAACTGACAAGTATGAGGTGAATCAGGTGTACAGTGACAGCCGTGGTCTAATCTGGATTGCCACTCGCGGTAATCTGAAAGTCTATGACAAGAAAGCCCATTCCGTAAAAGTCTTTCCGGACATAACGGGTGTGTCGGGTGAAATCATATCCGGAATAACGGAAGACCGGAATCATGACATGTGGATTTCTTCTACACGTCAGATGGTGCATCTGAAATTCTCCGGGGACAGCCGCAGAGGATATGTGTTCGAGCCACGCGTATATAATGAAAAGGACGGTCTGCAGAACTGCGACTTCAATCTACGGGCGATAAGGACCTTACATGACGGCACGATTGTGGCCGGCGGACTTTATGGACTGAATGTGTTCAATCCCGATGAAATGCGTTATAACAAAGTACTTTCCAAGGTGATGTTCTCATCTCTTTATTTGTTCGACAAGGAAGTGAAGACCGGAGAAAAATATGACGGACGTGTAATCCTTCCGGGGGACTTGAACCGGTTCAGGAAGATTGAACTGGACTATGACCAGAATATCTTTACCGTGGAGTTTGCTTCAGACAACTTCAATCTGCCGGACAAGACAACCTACCAATATAATTTGAAGGGGTTGGGAGACGGATGGCTCGTCCTTCCCGCAGGGATAAACCGTGTGACTTTTACCAGTCTTGCTCCCGGAACATATACACTGAATGTGAAGGCCACAAACAGTGACGGATATGAAGGTACAGATGTCGCCCGCCTGACGATTGTGGTGCATCCTCCTTTCTGGCTTGCGTGGTGGGCATGGCTGTGTTATGCGTTTGTTTTTGTGTCGCTGCTGTTTCTTGCCCGCAGGCATATCCTGCGAAGGGAACGCGAGAAGTACCGTATGCAGCAGATAGAACATGAGGCGGCTAAGAATGAGGAGGTGAATCAGATGAAGTTCCGTTTCTTCACGAATATCAGTCATGAGCTCCGGACTCCGCTGACTCTGATTATCGCTCCGCTGGAAGAACTGCTGGCACAGGAGAAGGATGAGTCGCGTAAATCGGTGCTGACGCTGATGTACCGGAATGCAAGGCGGCTGCTGATGCTGGTCAATCAGTTGCTTGATTTCCGGAAAGGGGAAATGAGCGGACATCAACTATCGTTGGCGGAGGGAGACATCGTGGCGTATGTCCGTGAGGTCTGCAATTCGTTTCTGCTGATGGCCGACAAGAAGCATATCCGTTTCTCTTTCTTTTCCGGAGTGGAAAGCTTTTCGATGGCCTTCGATGTGGACAAAGTGGGGAAAGTGGTGATGAACCTGCTTTCAAACGCATTCAAGTACACTCCTGACGGTGGACGTGTGACCGTGATAATGGAGCGTATAGAGGGTGAAAAGGAAATGATGGAGATAAAAGTTTCCGACACAGGAATCGGCATTCCTGATGCGGATAAGGAGCATGTCTTCGAGCGTTTCTATCAGACTGACCATAAGGGTATGGAGGAAACGACGGGTAGCGGAATTGGGTTGAGTCTGGTGTGTGATTTCGTCCGTCTGCATGAGGGGACAGTGGAAGTGTTCGACAACATAGGGACAGGGACTGTGTTTGTGGTGCGCATTCCGGTAAGGCATGTGGATGTCATGGCCGAACTGCCGAAACCTGTTGTGGGGCAATCGGATGCAGATAGTGTATCGGAGCAGGTTGTGGAGCAGACCGACCGTAGCAATTTTCCGCTTTTGCTTGTGGTTGACGACAACGAAGATTTCCGCATGTTCATGAAGCATAGTTTGGAACTGCAGTACCGTGTGGATGTCGCGTTAAACGGTGAAGAGGCATGGAAGATGATTCAGGAGAATTGTCCGGATCTGGTAATCAGTGACGTGATGATGCCGGGAATGGACGGTAATGAATTATGCCGGAAGATTAAATCGAACAAGCAGACATCGCATATTCCGGTAATTCTGCTTACTGCCCGACAAGAGGTTGAATCAAAGGTGAAAGGACTTGAGACGGGTGCCGATGATTATGTGACCAAACCTTTCAATATGATTGCGCTGGTTCTGCGTATCCGCAAGCTAATTGAGCTGAGCCGTTATCGGCAGGTCACTCATTCCAAGATAGATCCTGCCCCCAGTGAAATTGTTATTACCTCTCTGGATGAAAAGTTGATAGAAAAGGCAATCAAGTATGTGGAAGACAATATCTCCCGAAGTGACTTGTCGGTCGAGGAACTGAGCCACGAACTGGGGATGAGCCGTGTGCATCTGTACAAGAAGCTGTTGCAAATAACGGGCAAGACTCCGATTGAGTTCATCCGCGTAATCCGTTTGAAAAGAGCCGCACAGTTGTTGCGTGAAAGCCAACTCCATGTGTCGGAAGTAGCATACGAAGTAGGTTTCAACAATCCGAGATATTTCAGCCGTTACTTTAAGGATGAGTTCGGAGTTTTACCTTCCGTCTACCAGGAAAAAGAGGGAAAGTAACAAATCATACCCTGAGTGAAAACATATAAGACAGATGATAGATAAATGCAGGTTTTATATGAAACATTTGGATTCACAAGTTTGGATAATAACCTATACCTTTACAAAAAGAAATATTATCATTAAACTTTAATATCAGGGATATGGATATGAAAAACATTTCTTATTATCTACTAGCTTGTCTGTTATTAGGCTCTTGTTCAAAAATTTATGAAGAAACAGATAATGGAGTGATTATAAAAGTACAACAGAAAAACGATACAGATGTGCAGCTGGTACGTCTGCAAGTGATGGGCGACAAACTTGTCCACGTGTCGGCGACACCGGAAAGTAAGTTCGCCGACCCCCAAAGTCTGGTTGTGATTCCGCAGAAGGAACAGACGCCGTTCGGTGTGGAGCAGAAAGGTGATACGGTGACGGTCGTTACTTCCGAGCTCCGTGCTTCCGTACTTGCATCGACCGGGGAGGTCTGGTTTACAGATGAAGAAGGGAACATGATTCTTCAGGAAAACAAGGGAGGCGGCAAGACGTTCACTCCTATAGAGGTAGAAGGGACCAAAGGCTATACTATCCGTCAGGTTTTTAAGTCACCGGACGATGAGGCTTTCTACGGACTGGGACAGCACCAATCGGATGAGTTCAATTACAAGGGAAAGAATGAAGAACTCTTCCAGTACAACACGAAGGTTTCCGTTCCGTTCATCGTTTCCAACAAAAATTACGGCGTGCTTCTTGACAGCTATTCGCTCTGCCGTTTCGGCAATCCGAACGATTATTCCCAGTTGGGGGATGTGTTCAAGCTGTATGACAAGGACGGAAAAGAGGGAGCGATAACAGGTACTTATGTCCCCGCTCCGGAATCGGGTGCCGGAACATTGGTCCGCCGGGAGGACTCGCTTTATTTTGAGCATCTGGTCAGAGGCGACCTGAATCATGTGGTGAATTTGCCGGAAGACTTTCCGCTGTATGGCTCAAAGGTCACTTATGAAGGGGAGATTGAGCCTTCGCAGAGCGGGGAATTCAAGTTCATCCTCTATTATGCAGGCTATACCAAAGTGTATATCGACAACAAACTGGTGGTTCCGGAGCGCTGGCGCACGGCATGGAATCCGAACAGCTATAAGTTCTCCGTGAATCTGGAGGCCGGAAAGCGTGTGCCGTTGAAGGTGGAATGGAATCCGGACGGAGCGGTTTCTTATTCCGGGTTGCGTGTGTTCAGTCCGGTTGACCCGAAAGAGCAGGGCAAACAGTCGTGGTGGAGTGAAATGACTCCTCAGCTGGACTATTATTTTGTCGCCGGTGATGATATGGATGATGTAATCAGCGGTTACCGTACCTTAACAGGCAAGTCTCCCATCATGCCTAAATGGGCGATGGGCTATTGGCAGAGCCGGGAGCGTTACAAGTCGCAGGATGAAATGTTGGGTGCGTTGAAAGGTTTCCGTGACCGGAAAATTCCGATAGACAACATTGTGCTCGACTGGAGCCACTGGCCGGAAAACGCATGGGGAAGCCATGAGTTCGACAAGGCACATTTCCCGAATCCGAAAGCGATGGTCGATTCGATTCATGCCATGCACGGGCGGATGATGATTTCCGTCTGGCCGAAGTTCTATACCACGACCGAGCATTACAAGGAATTTGACAGGAACGGCTGGATTTATCCGCAGTCCGTGAAGGACAGCCTGAAGGATTGGATTGGCAAAGGGTACACATACGGCTTCTATGACGCATACAGTGCCGAGGCACGCAAGCTGTTCTGGAAACAGATGTACGAACACTATTATCCGTTGGGCATCGATGCCTGGTGGATGGATGCCAGCGAACCGAATGTACGCGACTGTACGGATTTGCAGTACCGTAAGGACTTGTGCGGGCCTACGGCATTGGGTCCGTCGGCGGAATATTTCAATGCGTATGCGCTGATGAACGCGGATGCCATCTACAACGGACAGCGCAGTGTGGACAACAACAAGCGGGTATTCCTGCTGACCCGTTCGGGCTTTGCCGGCTTGCAGCGTTATTCCACCGCTACATGGAGCGGTGACATCGCGACCCGTTGGGAAGATATGAAGGCACAGATTTCCGCCGGTCTGAATTTTGCAGTCAGCGGAATTCCCTATTGGACAATGGATATAGGTGGCTTCTGTGTAGAGAACCGTTATGTGGCGGGACAACAGCAATGGAATGCTACAAGGACAGAAAATGCAGACTGCAAGGAATGGCGTGAACTGAACACGCGCTGGTTCCAGTTCGGAGCCTTCTGCCCGCTGTATCGTGCGCACGGGCAATATCCGTACCGTGAGCCGTGGGAAATCGCTCCGGAAGGTCATCCTGCATACAATTCCATCGTATATTATACGAAATTGCGCTACAACCTGATGCCTTACATCTATTCGCTTGCCGGCATGACCTGGTTCAAGGACTATACCATCATGCGTCCGCTGGTTATGGATTTCACGTCGGATGTGAATGTCAACAATATCGGTGACCAGTTCATGTTCGGTCCGGCGTTTATGGTTTCTCCGGTCTACCGTTATGGAGACCGCAGCCGTGAGGTCTATTTCCCGAAGTCAGAAGGCTGGTATGATTTCTATACCGGAAAGTTCCGGGAAGGCGGAGTAAAAGCAGAAGTGGAGGCTCCTTACGAACGTGTTCCACTGTATATGCGTGCCGGTTCTATTGTCCCGTTCGGTGAGGACATACAGTATTCTGATGAAAAGCCCGCCGCACATATACGTCTTTATGTATATCAGGGTGCTGACGGCGAGTTTACACTTTATGAGGACGAAGGCGTGAACTACAACTATGAAAAGGGGATGTACGCGATGATTCCGATGGAATATGACGATGACAGCCGTACGCTGACTATTGGCGAACGTCAAGGCTCGTTCCCGGGTATGTTGAAGGAACGTACATTTACGGTAGTGGTGGTCAATAAGGACAGACCGCAGGCTTTTGATATAAAAGCCAAAGGTATTGATGTGCAATATACGGGTAAAGAAGTTTCAATAAAGATTTGATTGAGGACCTGTTTAAATAATGCCAGATTTATTTGGTGAATTGTTCCAGGGAAACAGACAGGAAGCAGAAGAAGTCTGATTGCGTCGTTTCACCGAAAAAAAATTTAAACAACTGCTGAAGTACGTTTGATTTTTTCAAAGAGAGAAAAATCCCGACAACAGGGATGATCTCGAGGGCTTTTTTGCCTTTGTAGATGACCGGGTAATATAATAGGTTTTCAATAGAAAGAGTAAAATATGAAGAAATTATTGCTTTTCTTACATGTGTTTTGTTGTTCCTGCTTTATGGTATTTAGTACAACTGTTAGTACCAGCCGTGAAAGGATAAACTTCGGTGATTGCTGGCGTTTTCACAATGGAGATGAACCTGAAGCTGTCGATGCAAATTTTGAGGATACAGGCTGGCAGTTGCTAGACCTGCCCCATGACTGGGCCATAGAAGGTAACTTCAGTAAGGACCATCCTTCCGGTACGGGAGGCGGTGCGCTTCCCGGCGGCATAGGGTGGTACAGAAAGACATTTGTCCCTGAAAAAGCGGATTCAGACATGAAGTTCCGGATTGTGTTCGATGGAGTCTATATGAATTCGGAAGTATATCTCAATGGTATCCTGTTGGGACGTCGTCCTTACGGCTATATAACTTTCAGCTATGATCTGACTCCTCATCTGAAATGGGGGGAGAAGAATGTGCTGGCAGTGCGTGTGGATAATTCGGAACAGCCAAACTCCAGATGGTATTCGGGCTGCGGCATTTACCGGAATGTATGGCTGGTGAAAACGGAAGCTGTGCATGTCGGCGAGTGGGGTACTTATGTAACGGCTCCTGTTGTAAACAAGTCGAAGGCTATTGTACGTGTGCAGACAACAGTTTCCAATGAAACAGATGTGGATATAAAGGTGACCGTCTGTTCATCGCTGTTTGATGCGGAAGGTAAATGTGTAGCCAAGACTGATACTTTGTGCCAAGTCGGCGGGCAGGCGGATGCAGTGGCTGTCCAGCAGTTGAGTGTGGCAGATCCGCATCGTTGGGATGTTGAATCCCCTTATCTATATACGCTTATAACGGAGCTGATGGATGGTGAACATTGTATCGACCGGTATGAAACTATCACTGGTATCCGTTCGTTCAAATTTGACGCACAAAAAGGTTTTGTGCTGAACGGAAAGCCGACCAAGATAAACGGAGTATGCATGCATCATGATTTAGGTTGCCTGGGAGCTGCCGTGAACATGCGTGCCATTGAACGTCAGTTGGAAATCCTGAAGGAAATGGGCTGTAATGGCATACGTTGTTCCCATAATCCTCCCGCTCCCGAATTGCTTGACCTGTGCGACCGGATGGGGTTTATCGTAATGGATGAGGCTTTTGATATGTGGCGCAAGAAAAAGTCGGTGCATGATTATGCACGCTATTTCGATGACTGGTATGAGCGCGACCTGCACGACTTTATCATGCGCGACCGTAACCATCCTTCGATTTTTATGTGGAGTATCGGTAACGAAGTGCTTGAACAGTGGAGCCATGCGGATGCGGATACGTTAAGTCTGGAAGAGGCGAACCTGATTCTGAACTTCGGCCATTCGGATGATATGCTGGCTAAAGATGGGGAAATGAGTGTGAATTCCCTACTTACGAAGAAACTGTCGGATCTCGTGAAGGCACTTGACCCGACGCGTCCTGTTACGGCAGGTTGTAATGAACCGGCTCCGGGCAATCATTTGTTTAAATCGGGGGCACTGGATATTATAGGTTATAACTATCATAATGCCAATATTCCGGATGTGCCGAAGAACTTTCCGGGAAAGCCGTTCATCATTACTGAAAGCAATTCGGCATTGGCTACACGCGGATATTACAGGATGCCGAGCGACAAGGAGCTTCTTTGGCCGGAGAGATGGGACAAGCCGTTCTATGATTCCAGTTTCTCCTGTTCTTCTTATGACAATTGTCATGCTCCGTGGGGCAATACGCATGAGGAGACACTCAAACTGGTACGTGACAATGACTTTGTCAGCGGGCAGTATGTATGGACAGGTTTCGATTATATAGGTGAACCGACACCTTTCGGATGGCCGGCGCGCAGTTCCTATTTCGGCATTGTGGATCTGGCAGGTTTCCCGAAGGATACATATTATCTGTATCAGTCAGAATGGTCGGAGGAGCAGGTCTTGCATCTTTTCCCGCATTGGAATTGGAAGCCGGGGCAGGTTGTGGATATGTGGTGCTATTACAACAAGGCGGATGAAGTGGAATTGTTCGTCAATGGAAAATCGCAGGGAGTGAAGTCAAAGACTCCGGACTGCCTGCATGCGATGTGGCGCGTGGAATATGAGCCGGGAAGCGTGAAAGTTATAGCACGGAAGAATGGCAAAGTTGTCGGAGAAAAAGAAATCCGTACGGCGGGTGAACCGGTACAGATTCGTCTGACTCCAGATCGTTCACAGTTGACGGCCAATGGAAAAGATTTAAGCTTTATCACTGTAGAAATTTTGGACAAAGACGGAAATTTATGCCCAAATGCAGACAATCTAGTGAACTTCAAAGTGGAAGGTGACATATTCATTGCCGGTGTGGACAATGGAAGTCCAATTTCAATGGAACACTTCAAGGCCAACAAGCGCCGAGCGTTCTATGGAAAATGTCTGGTTGTGATTCAGAATCAAGGAAAGCAGGGTACGGCACATTTAGTGGCAACATCTAACGGATTACAATCAGCTAATGTAAAAATTACAATTGATTAGTTATACAAATTTATTTAAAAAGCCATGAATTTAAAAGCAAGAAAATTGTGGACCTCTATTGGATTATTGATTTTATGTCTTTCTGCATCAGCGGGAACAAGCAAGCAAAATGATGAATCCCTATTGAAGCCTCGTATTGTCGTCTTGACAGATATTGCTCCGGCTGATGTTGAGCCTGATGATATGGAATCCATGGTCCGTTTGTTGGCTCATGCAGATATGTTTGAGATAGAAGGACTGGTCGCTACAGGCGGATGGAATATCTGTGGCGGTACCTATCCCGAAAGTTGGATGGACAGTTTGTTGACGGTCATCGACGCTTATGAAAAAGATTTGCCTAATCTGATGAAGCGGTCGGAGCAGGAAGGTTTTTTACCGGAAAGGCAGGAGAACGGAAAGCAGGAATTGGGCTATTGGCCCACTGCCGGTTATCTGCGCAGTCGGACGGTGTTGGGAAGCAGAGGGCTGGGAATAGAACGGATTGGTGAAGGCAATGATTCTCCGGGAAGTGACTTGATAATCAAGCTGGTTGATGAAGAGGACAGCCGTCCGTTATGGATTACGGTATGGGGCGGTGCCAACACATTGGCACAGGCTGTGTGGCGGGTTAGAAAGGAACGGAGCGAATCGGAGGTGCATAAGTTTCTGGATAAACTGTGTGTATATACGATTACAGATCAGGACGTATGTGGGGGGCCTCCTGTAGATTATGCGTTCAGTTCCCATCAATGGCTGCGTAAGACTTGCGGAAAGGAGTTGCGTTTCTTCTGGGATGAAAGTGCCTGGCTTGTGCAGAACACGCTTGGAAGTATGAATTGGAATGAATATGCCACCCATATACAGGGACATGGCCATTTAGGAAAGGTCTATCCGAAAAACAAATATGGAGTAGAAGGGGATACGCCTTCTTATCTGCATGTCTTTCCCAATGGGTTGAATAATCCTGCTGTGGGCAATCAGGTGGGTTGGGGCGGCTATTTCCGTTGGGCGCTTTCGCCTGACAGCCTGACGGAGTGTTACACCAATGCAGCTCCGGATGTTAAAGCTGTATCCGAGAAATACGAGAAATATTTTTATCCGGCCATATTTGCCGATTTTGCAGCCCGGATGGATTGGGCAGCTTGTGGCGAAGGAAATCATAATCCGTCTGTCTATGTAAATGGCAAAAAGGGTTTGGATCCTATCATCATTACTTCGAAAGTGGGACGAAGAATATGGCTGGACGCATCTGAATCAATTGATGTGGATAATGACTCATTAGCATATCATTGGTGGATATTGCCAGAAGCTGGTACCTATACAGGCCATATAGAGATTATGCAAACTGATAAGCCTGTCGCATTCTTTGATATACCACAAGATGCAGCAGGCAAGGAATTACATATGATTTGTGAAGTAATGGACAATGGTTCTCCTGCACTGACTGGATATAGAAGGGTGATTATACGCCCGGTTGATTAATTTGTGCGATTGCATATAGCAAGTTACTCCCATTTTAAAGACTGAAAAAACTTCATTGGCTTTGGAAAAAAGATAGTTACACTTACTATTCGTCTTGATATGCTGAAATCCTTTAATAACAGAAAACATGAATGACAAACTTAGTCTAGCAAGTTCAAGTTGTATATAGATACTTAATGAGACCAAATTTGTTTACGAATAAATCGTAAGTAAGTTTATAGCCAATTGGATTGAAAGGCCTGCTTTCTCGCTTTCAGTCCAATTTCGGTTATCGGACAAGATTTCAATAGAAGAAACAATGATTAGGCAATGAGGGAAAATGTATATTTACAAATATTGCAATCCGATAAAAACGATTAAATATAAAAATGTAGCGTTCGACCATTGTGTTTTCAGTGATCGAGTCTTATTCCAAGCCCCGTCAAAAGATGGATAGTTAATAATCTTCTTCCTGATCTACATTCAATAGTGCCTTCCAATCCTTTTCCGGGATGGTTGAACATACTGTAGAAATCCACATAATATATAAGTGTAATCCACATCGTGGTGACAAGTACGGAGAAACTCTAAGAACGTGTCAGTCCTTTTTCATTACCATCAGAAGCAGATTGGCTATAAGCGCACCCAAATCTGTATCTTGATGGCATTTGCACTTTCCCCATAGAAGTATTTCAACGGGAAGTTTTGTTTTATCTGTTTGAACGGCAGTTCAATTTCCCAGCGTTTACGGTAAATCTCTATAATCTCGTTCGAGTCTGACTCCATATCGTTTGTAAGCAATGCTATCAGTTTGTTCTTTTTGCATCGGCATAAGTGATGATAAGGGCATGATGAACGAGCAATCCACTTCCCTTCAGAACTTTTGAGAATGTGATATATTATATGCGCACTTCCATAAGGCCGTCTGTGTTCTTGTACATACAGTCCTCTATAATGCTGTATCTCAGTTTTTTTCTTCATTTTGTCACATACAATACTTCTCTTTATGTGAGAGTTTTCAGTTTCTCATAGTCAATATATGCACAATCCATGGCAACTATGTCTCCCTTGCCCAGTGTTGACGGCCTTAACATAAAAGAATCGTTGGTGACTGCAGATATAAACTTAATATCTGAAGGGACTCTCGCATTGGCGTGTATGACCCGTGTGCACCTTTATGCCCCCTTTCTTTTTGCCAGTCTTGGGATGACGACCCACACCCTTGAATAACAGATTGGAGAACAGTGTGATAGTAGTGGAGTCAATAATCCGAAGACGTTTCATCCAGACTGCATCCCTATTTTTGCGTCTGTCCGCTAAAATGTATACAGTTGGATTATTTATTTAGCGACAGAAATCTAACGGAAATGAGCTGACCTCGCAAATGAAATCAGCCCTAATTTTATACTCCCACACAATTTTTATCGGACAGCAATAATTTACAAACTAAATATCACTATACAGTTTAATTGCGCATTATATTTTAACGTATTTTTTTGCTAAAATATTTGCAAGTTCCAAAAGTTTGCGTACCTTTGCAACCGCAATCGAGAAACATTGGTTGCAAACATAAAAATACTGGTGCCATAGCTCAGTTGGTAGAGCAAAGGAC
>ULOK01000448.1_pt1 | contig 20211 bp, 20 predicted proteins | sample 1952501 | NCBI WGS metagenome assembly ULOK01 (sample SAMEA4835601, study PRJEB28245) | human gut metagenome | biome: gut microbiome; material: fecal sample | place: Denmark | collected 2008
TAAATTTTGTTTCACATCATTGACAAGTATACATTTTTTAAATTTTTATTTTTTTTCTTTATATTATATGAAAAATAGAAGCAAATATGATTTGTTTCTATTTTTCTAATTCTTTCTTTAAATATATTCCTGTATACGATTTTTGATTTTTTGCAACTTCTTCTGGTGTACCTTTTGCTATTATTTGTCCGCCAAAGTCTCCACCTTCTGGTCCTAAATCTATTATGTAATCTGCAACTTTAATCATGTCTAAATTGTGTTCTATAACTATTACAGTATCACCATTATCAACTATTCTTTGAAGTATAGATATAAGTTTTTTTACGTCATGTGTATGTAATCCTGTGGTTGGTTCATCTAATATAAATACGCTTTTCCCAGTAGGTCTTTTTTGAAGTTCTTTTGCAAGTTTTACTCTACTTGCCTCTCCACCACTTAATGTTGGTGCACTTTGTCCTAATTTCATATATCCTAAACCAACTTCTATCAACATATTTAATTTATTTTTTACCTTTGGAATGTTTTCAAAAAAATCCAATGCATCTTCTATAGTCATGTCTAATACTTGCGCAATGTTTTTGTTTTTAAATTTTATTTCTAATGTTTCTCTATTATATCTGGTACCTTTACAAACTTCACAAGGCACGTAAACGTCTGGCAAAAAGTGCATTTCTATTTTTTTTACTCCATCACCATAACATGCTTCACATCTTCCACCCTTTACGTTAAATGAAAATCTTCCTTTATCATATCCTCGTATTTTTGCTTCTTTTGTGTTTGCAAAAACATCTCTTATGTCATCAAATACTCCAGTATAAGTGGCAGGATTACTTCTTGGTGTTCTTCCTATTGGATCTTGTGACACATTTATTATTTTATCTACGTATTCTAAACCATTTATCGATTTGTATTTTCCTGGTTTATCTTTTGATTTGTATATATTATTAGATATTACTTTATATAATATTTCATTTACTAAACTGCTTTTTCCACTACCACTTACACCTGTTACGCATGTAAATGTTGCTAGTGGGAATGAAACATTTATATTTTTTAAATTATTTTCTTTGCAACCTTTTAATTCTATAAATTTGCCATTTCCTTTTCTCCTTGTTTTAGGTACATCAATTTTTAATTTACCACTTAAATATTGGCCTGTTATGCTATCTTTTGTGTTCATTACTTCTTCTGGAGTACCAGCAGCCATTACATGTCCTCCATGAGCTCCTGATAAAGGCCCAATATCTATCAGGTAATCTGCTTGCATCATTGTTTCTGTGTCATGTTCTACTACTATAAGGGTATTACCTAAATCTCTCATTTCTAATAGTGAGTTAATTAGTTTTTGGTTGTCTCTTTGATGTAGACCTATACTTGGTTCATCTAATACATAAAGTATTCCTGATAATCTTGAGCCGATTTGTGTTGCTAAACGTATTCTTTGTGATTCTCCACCACTAAGAGTACCTGCTGTTCTGTTTAAGTTTAGGTATTCAAGTCCAACATTTATTAAAAATGATAATCTATCTTTTATATCTTTTATAATTAATTTTGATATTTCTTGATCCTCTTTATTTAATTTTAGTGTTTCAAAAAAGTTATATAAATCTCTAATACTTAGATTACATAATTCATATATGTTTTTACCTTTTATTTTTACATTTAATATTTCTTTTTTTAATCTTGTTCCATGACAAACTTCACATGGTAAATCTGTCATATAGTTTGCAAGCCAATCTCTTATAAAAGTACTGTTTGTTTCTAGGAATCTTCTTTCAAACATATTTGATATTCCCTCGTATTTTTCTATTTTATGCATTCTATTTCCACTTCTTGTGTTAAAATCAAATTCTATTTCATCTGGTGAGCCATATAATACTATGTTCAATTTTTCTTTTTTTAAATCTTTAACAGGAATGTTCATATCTATATCATAATTATTACATACTATTTCTAATGATTTTTTGTAAATATTGAATTCATCCATATTGTTAAGTGGTACAATAGCGCCTTTATTTAAACTTAATGCTTTATTAGGTATTATTAGATCTTCATCTATTTTTTGCTTAAAGCCAAGACCTTTACATTCAGGACATGCTCCAAATGGAGAATTAAATGAAAACATTCTTGGTTCTAATTCAGCCATAGAAAAATCACAATAAGGGCATGCAAGTGATTCACTCATAAGTATTTCTTTACCACCTATTACATCTATTATTACCTTACCATTTGATAATTTAGTAGCATTTTCTATTGATTCAAATAATCTGCTTCTAATTCCTTCTTTTATTATTAATCTATCTATTATTACGTCTATATTGTGCTTTTTAGTTTTTGACAATTCTATTTGATCATTCAAATCAAAGGCATCTCCATCTATTTTTACTCTTGTATATCCACTTTTTCTCAAGTCATCTATTCTATCTTTGTGAGTACCTTTTTCTCCTCTTACTATTGGGGATATAACCATTATTTTAGTATTTTCTTCTAGATCTAATACTTTATTTACCATTTCCTCAATACTTTGACTGCTTATTTCTACATTATGTATTGGGCAATAAGGTGTTCCTATTCTTGCATATAATAATCTTAAATAATCATATATTTCAGTTACTGTACCTACTGTACTTCTAGGATTATTATTTGTGGTTTTTTGATCTATACTAATGCTTGGACTTAATCCTTCTATAGAATCTACGTCTGGTTTTTCAAAATTACCTAAAAATTGTCTTGCATATGCACTTAGTGAGTCAACATATCTTCTTTGTCCTTCTGCATATATTGTGTTAAAAGCAAGTGAACTTTTACCACTACCACTTACACCTGTCATTACTACTAATTTATTTTTAGGTATTTCTATATCTATATTTTTTAAGTTGTTTTCTCTTGCACCTTTTACTACAATTTTATCCATAATATCACTTCCATTTACATCTTTTGTATTATACCACAATATTAAATTTTTATTAGAAAAAGAATTGAAATTTCAATTCTTTTACTCGCTTTTAAGTTCAAATATCATATCTCTAAGTTCTGTTGCTCTTTCAAAATCAAGTTTTCTTGCTGATTCCATCATTTCTTTTTCTAAATTTTTGATTATTTCTTCTTTTTCTTTTTTGCTATATGCTTTTGTTTTACCTTTTTCTTTGTCCTTATCTTCATTACTTATTAGATCTCTTATTTCTTTTTGAATTGTTTTTGGAATAATATTATGTTCTTTATTATATTTTTCTTGTATACTTCTTCTTCTTTCTGTTTCTTTAATTGCTACATTCATTGCATCACTTATACTATCTGCATACATTATTACATGTCCAAATTCATTTCTTGCACATCTTCCTATTGTTTGTATTAAACTTCTATCACTTCTTAAGAAACCTTGTTTATCTGCATCTAGTATTAAAATCAAACTTACTTCTGGTATATCTATTCCCTCTCTTAGTAAGTTTATGCCAACTACTACATCATATTTTCCTAATCTTAAATCTCTTATTATTTTTGTTCTTTCTAGTGTTTTTATTTCACTATGAAGATATGCTACTTTTATATCTAAATTTTTTAAATAGTTTGTCAATTCTTCTGACATCCTTATAGTTAGTGTAGTTATTAAAACTCTCTCATTACGTTCTATTCTTTTTCTTATTTCAGATACTATATCATCTATTTGGCCCTTTGTAGGTCTTACTTCAATTGTTGGGTCAAGTAATCCAGTTGGTCTTATAATTTGTTCTACATATTTGTTGTTAACAAGTTCTAATTCGTAATCTCCTGGTGTAGCAGATATATATATTGCTTGATTTATTTTACTGTTAAATTCATCAAATTTTAGTGGCCTATTATCAAGTGCTGATGGAAGACGAAAACCGTAATCTACGAGTATTTGTTTTCTTGCTCTATCTCCATTATACATTCCTCTTACCTGTGGTAAAGTTACATGAGATTCATCTACTACGAGTAAAAAATCTTCTGGGAAGAAATCCATTAGTGTAGTTGGTGTATCTCCTTCATTTTTTAAAGCCAAGTGTCTTGAATAGTTTTCTACACCTCTACAAAAGCCAGTTTCTAGAAGCATTTCTATATCATAGTTAGTTCTTTCTTCTATTCTTTGTGCTTCTAAATATTTATTATTATCTCTAAAATATGACAATCTGTCGTTTAATTCCTCTCTTATTCTTTCAACACTTATTTTCAGCTTTTCTTCATTTGTTACGAAGTGAGATGCTGCAAAAATTGTTACTGTCTTTTTGTTTGTTTTAACAACACCTGTTAAGGAATCAAATTCACTAATTCTTTCTACTTCATCTCCAAAAAATTCTATTCTAATTCCATTTGTTCTTTCATAACTGGGTATAAGTTCAATTACGTCACCTTTTACTCTAAACGTACCTCTTTTTAAATCTATATTATTTCTTTCATATAGCATTTCTACTAATTTTTTTAATATTTCATCTCTATCTATAATATCTCCTACATTTAGAGTAATAGTATGTGCCTTATATTCCTCAACTTCACCTATACCATATATACATGATACACTGGCTACTACTATAACATCTCTTCTATTTATAAGTGCAGATGTTGCACTATGCCTTAATTCGTCTATTTCATCATTTATTGATGCATCTTTTTCTATATATGTGTCTGTACTTGGTACATATGCTTCTGGTTGATAATAGTCGTAATATGATACAAAGTATTCTACTCTATTTTCTGGAAATAATTCTTTAAGTTCACTATAAAGTTGTCCAGCAAGTGTCTTATTGTGTGCGAGAACAAGTGTTGGTTTATTTACTTCTTTAATCACGTTGGCTATTGTAAAAGTTTTTCCCGTTCCTGTTGCACCCATTAATACTTGATGTTTTTTGTCTTGTTTTATGCCATCAACTAATTCTTTTATTGCTTTTGGCTGATCTCCACTTGGTGCATATTTTGAATGTAACTTGAACATTTTTTGTCACCTCCTATATTCTTATAAAAAACCTACATATTTTTGTAGTCAATGATTTAGCTTTTTCTTTAGAAACGAACAAAGATCACAAAATAAATTTGATATCAATATTTTTATCTTTTATTTTCAAGAAATAAGTATTTGTATGTCACAGATTTACTCGTTTTCTCTTTTTCGGATGAATAACATTTATCTTTCTAAAGCTAAGAAATTAAAAGTCACAAATTCAATTTTTCTGTTTAGTATGTTTACGTTATTTTGTTCATTTTTTAATTACTTATGTTTCTATGTATCAAATTCATAATAATAAAATTTGTTGTTATCTTCATCATAAAGTGCTAGTGTAAAATTATATGAATATCTATTAAAAATTTCTGAATCACTATGTCTATCTTCTATCTTTTTTTCTGTATCAGTATTTTTATCCTTAAAATATTCACCATCTACCCTATCATAAAAGTAATAATATCCATTTTTTATTTCAGGTATCCCACTTTCTTCTGCTAAATTATATAAGTATGTTGAATCATCTTTTGTTCCTCCATACATAATTAGCTGTAAGTTTTCTGATAAAGGTAGTTTTTTCCATTCTTTAATTTCTGTTAATGGCTTTTGTTCACAATTTGCAATTACTATATAATAACCATCTCCTAAAAATCCACCATGTGTATCTTTATCTTTTTCAATTTTACATTTTGATATATCTATACCTATTTTCTTATTTATATATTTATTTGTTCCTTTATTTATAGCACACCCACTTAATATTAAAATACTAATTGAAACAGCAATTATTTTTTTCATAATCCCTCCTACAATATAACCTTTTTATCTGTTATTATTTTGTCTAATTTTATATCGTTTTCTTCTACTTTTATTTCATGTTCATTCATTAATTGTTCGTTAAAACATATACCAATTTTATAAATTCTTGTATTTTTTAGATAAGTATCATAATAACCTTTTCCATAACCAATTCTATTTTTTTGTTTATCAAAACATATTCCAGGTATTATCATTAAATCAATATCATCTTTTGATATTATATTTTTGTTGTTTGGCTCCATTATATGGTATAGACCTTCATGCAATTTTTCATTTTCTTTTATTGTGTAAAATTCAATAATATGTTCATTTAAAACTTTTGGTATAGCCACTTTTTTGTTTGTTTTGAAACATTCTTTAATAATTTCATTTGTGTTTACTTCGTCTTTTAAACTTATATATACCCCTACTATTTTAGCATTTATGAATTCTTTTGTTTTGATTAATTTTTTTTCAATTATTTCCGATTTAATTTCTTTATCTATTACTTGTTTTCTAATTATTTTATATTTTTTTCTTAGTTCTTCTTTCACGACAAAAAGAATTTAGTATTTCTAAATTCTACTTTTTCTTTTTAAGTAAATCTCTTATTTGTTCAAGTAATAGAACTTCCTCACTCTTTTTAGGTGGCTCCTCTTTTTTCGTTTCTTGTTTTTCTTCTTTGTGTTTAAACTTTTCAAATACTCTAATCATAGTAAATATACAAAATGATATTATAAGAAAATCAATAATTGCTTGTATAAATGTTCCATAATTTATAGTTGCGTCTTTAATTTTAATGTTTAATGAGGAGAAATCTAATCCACCCATAAATATTCCAATAATTGGCATTAATATATCATTAACTAAACTTGTTACAATTTTGCCAAATGCGGCACCAACTATAACACCTACTGCCATGTCTACTACATTACCTCGTGATATAAATTTTTTAAATTCACTCATTTCATTTTTTAGTGCTTGTTTTTCTTTTTTTACTATTTCTTTTTCTTTTTTTGTTACCATATTTACCTCCATCGTAATTATATCAATTTTTAATAAGCATGACTAGATGGTTTTTTATATTTTACATTTGTTTAATTTTTGGCATAGCAATGTGTTTATTTTCTTCATTTTCTTTTAACATAATGGTTTTTAATTCTTCTAAAACTTTTCTTATTTTTTTTGATACTTGTGGTTGAGATATGCATAGTTTTTTTGATATTTGGTTTTGAGACATATCTTGTATAAAATACATATTGAATATTGTTTTTTCTTTTTCGTTTAATTTATTTATGAATTTTTTAATTATTTGTCTTTCACATTTTTTTATGTATTCTTCTTCTATATTTTCATCTGTGCTTATTAAATCAGCATAACTAGCACTTTCGCTATCTATTACTTTATTATCTAAACTTTCTATTTGTCTTATATTTAATGCTTTGCAAACTTTATTGTGTGGTATATTAAAGTATTCTGAAATTTGTTCTGTTGTTGGATTAACTCCTGTAGTTTTATATATTTCGTCGCTATATTCATCTATCTTTATTTTTAATTGGCCTAATACACCACAATTCATATTTCCTTTTCTTAAATATTCTTTAACTCTATTTGATATACAAACGGTTGCGTAAGTTGAAAACATCATATTTTTTGTAATATCGAATGTATCAACGGCTTTTATAAGTCCAATACAACCAATTTGAAATAAATCTTTTTGATCTTCTACGTTATTTCTATATTTTTTTATTGTTTCTACTACTAATTTTAGATTTCCTGTTATTATGTTTTTCCTTATTTCTTTAGCTTCTTCTTTTGAGGAATTTAACATTTTTTTAAATAGGGTTATATTTTCATCTTTTGTTAATGATTTTGGTAATTTCAATATATTATCTTCCATACTTGCTCCTTTTTATCGACTATTATAACACTATTTAAAATAAATAAAAGTACATATTTCTATGTACATTATATTTTTAGATATTTTCTTACTGAACCAGCACTACCAAACATACCCACTATTACTCCTATTCCAAGAAGCACTAATGAAACAATATATATAAATGGTGTTGGGGAAACTAATTGTAGGAATGGTGATATGTTTTTCATATCAACACTCTTATATAATATGCTATATCCATATATAGTTACTGTAATTGGTATAATTGACCCTAGTAATCCAAGAAATAAACCTTCTATCATAAATGGTAATTTTATATTTATGTTAGATGCACCTACCAATCTCATTATTTCAATTTCTTTTCTTCGTGAGAAAATTGTTATTTTAATTGTGTTGCTTACTAAAAATACTGTAACCAATATTAAAGCAACAACGATTCCTATTAAAAATTTGTCTACTATTTCTAGAACTGATAGCAGTTGTTCTACTATTCCTTCTCCATATTTTACTAGATTTACTTTATTTATATTTTTTATTTGTTTAGCAGTTATGCCTATTTTTGCTACATCTTTAACTTTGATGTTGAACGTATCTGCCAATGGGTTTTCTTTATCATCCCATCCATCTATTATTACTTTAAATATATCTGAACTATTTTTCCAATTGTTTGCTACTTCTTCTTTTGTTTCATATGTGTATGTGTCTATATTATCTAATTTTTCTATTTGTTCTTTTATATTTTTTATATCTTCATCCGTTGCATTATTTTCTACAAAAACAACTATCGAGAAATCTTTTTTTATTAAGGTTGATATATTTTCAATGTTATACGATAATACCATTGATATTGCTACTATTAAAAGAGTTATAGTAATACATGAAATTGAGGCCATTGATAATGAAAAATTTCTGAATACACTTTTAAATGCATCCCTAATACTTCTTCCTAATATTCTAAGCTGCTTCATGATTATAAGTTCCTTTTTCATAATCTTCTTTTAATTTTCCTGCCTCTATTAATATTACTCTTTTTTTCATTCTATTCACCATTTCTTTGTCATGGGTAGCCATTATTATAGTAGTTCCCAAATTATTTATTTCTTCTAATACTTTCATTACTTCCCAGCTTGTATCTGGATCTAGATTTCCAGTTGGTTCATCACATAATAATAGTTTTGGTTCATTTACAATTGCTCTTGCTATTGCTACTCTTTGTTGTTCACCACCCGATAATTGGTCTGGATAATTTTTAACTTTATTCTTAAGTCCAACTAGTTCTAATGCTTTTAGTGTTTTCTGTCTTATTTCATCATTAGGAAGTCCTAACATTTCTAATGCGAATGCAACATTTTCATACACTGTTAATTTAGGTAATAATTTAAAATCTTGAAATACTATTCCTAATTTTCTTCTCAATTTATATACTTTTCTGTTTTTTAATTTTGCAACATCTATTCCACCAACAATAATACTTCCTTTGCTTGGTTTTTCTTCTCTATATAATAATTTAATTAATGTGGATTTACCACTGCCTGATTGACCTATAACAAATATAAAGTCACCTTTTTTAACTTTTAAGTTAAAATCGTATATTGCAGTTACACCTGTTTTGTACTTTTTTTCTAATGATTTAATTCTAATTAACTCCATATTTATCCTTCCTCGTGATAATGCATATGATATGAATCTGTCACTACAAAGAATGCATTTTCATCTATTGCATTTATCCCTTTTTTTAACTTCATATAATCTTTTGTAGATATTACGCACATCAATACGTGATACTTATCTTCTGTATATCCACCTATTGCATCTATCTCTGTTATTCCACAATTCAAATTGTCTTTAACATACTTTCTAACTTCGTTTGGACTTTTTGTCATTATATAGAACATTTTTTTAGTGGATACCCCTAACATCATCATATCCGTTACCTTACTTGATATGAATAATATAATTATAGCATATAAAACACTATTTATTCCAAAAATATATCCTCCAGATAGTACTATTAATGCATCCATTATAAATACACAAGTTCCCATTGGCATTTTTAATTTTTGGTTCATTATTTTTTTTATTACATCTGTTCCACCTGTTATAAAACCTTCTTTATATACAAGTCCATTACCTACTCCAATTGTAATTGATGCGACTAAATAAATTAGTAATTTATTTGTATAATCTAGTGGTATGTACGTAGTAACGTTTGCAAATAGTTTTACAAATATTGGGTATAAAACAGAACCTAGAATAAGTTTTTTTGTATCTTTTATACCAAATACAATTAAGTTTAATATAAACGTTGCAATATAAAATAATGTTACAAATAAGGATGTATCTAAACCAGTTATTTCATTTACTAATACCGCTATTCCGTTTGTACCACCAATTACTATTTTCAATGGATATATAAACAAATTAAAAGAAAAAGCAATAAGCATCATACCAAATATAATTTCTATATATTTTTTTATATTACGCTCCACCTTTTACCTCGTATGAATCAGTTATTACAAAGAATGAATCCTTGTCTATTTTACTAATTCCTTCTTTTAATCTATAGTATTCTCTTGTTGGTACAACGCACATAAGCATTTTTTGCTTTTCTTTTGTATATCCTCCTTTTACTGGAAATATTGTGACACCATGTCCTAGTTCTTTCATTATGTATTCTTTTACTTTTTCATCTTCATCAGTGATTATATAAAATGCCTTACTTTTTGATATTCCAAGCATTATTCTATCAGTCATTACACTTAATATGTATAATACTACTAGTGCATATAACATACTTGTCCATCCATATTTAAAGCCACCTGCTACAACAATACTTCCATCAACTAATAACATAGCAGTTCCTATTGAGGTGTGTAAGTACTTTGCTACTATTTGATTTAATATATCTGTTCCACCTGTTGTAAAGCCCATTTTAAATGTTAAACCATATCCGACACCTCTTATTACTCCTGCTACTATTGCTATTAAAAGTAAATCAGATGAATCTATAATGATATATTCTGCTACATTACTTGTTAGTGTTACAAAAAGTGGAAATAATATAGTTCCAATAAGTGAACCCATGCTTGTTTTTACACCTAAAAGAGGAAAACTTATTATTAATAATGATACACATAATATTGTAATTAGTATGTTTGGATTTATTGCTCCTTTAAAAATGTTTGCAATACCATCTACATCTCCTGCTACTATATTGTTTGGTTTTAAGAATAGATTATATGCAAATGCATAAAGAAATAGACCAAGGGATAGTGTTAAGTATCTTTTTATTGTTGGATTTATTGTTATCTTTTTCATTACATCACATCCTTAAAAATGATTCAATAAATTTATCTATATTTCCATCTAATACAGATAATACATTAGTGTCTTCTGTATTTGTTCTATGATCTTTTACCATAGAATATGGATGCATTACATAGCTTCTTATTTGGGAACCAAAGTTAATATCCATGTGTGTTCCTCTTAATGAATTTATTTCTTTTTCTTTCTTTTCTAGTGTTAATAAGTATAATTTGTTTTTTAATATTTGCATTGCTTTTTCTTTGTTTTTTAATTGGCTTCTTTCATTTTGACATGTTACTACTATTTTAGTAGGTATATGCGTTATTCTTACAGCTGAATCTGTTGTATTTACAGATTGTCCTCCTGCACCACTACTTCTATAAACATCTATTTTTAAATCATCATCCTTTATTTCAACATTTATTGATGTATCAAATTCTGGTATAACTTCCACTGATGCGAAAGTAGTATGTCGTCTTTTGTTAGAATCAAATGGTGAAATTCTTACTAATCTATGTACTCCTTTTTCACTTTTTAAGTATCCATAAGCATATAATCCTTTTATTAATATTGATACGTTTTTAAGCCCAACTTCATCGCCTGCTTGCACATCTATTACTTCATATTTATAATTTTTAGTATCACACCACCTAGTATACATTCTGTATAGCATATTTACCCAATCACAGCTTTCTGTTCCACCTGCTCCACTATGTATCTCTAGAATACAATTGTTTTTATCATATTCTCCGTTTAAAAGTGTAATTGTTTCGAAAGAAATTACTTCATCATATAGTTTTTTTATTTCTTCTTCTACTAGCTCTTTCATTTCTATATCTGATAGTGATTCTTTTAAATCATCTACTATTTCAAAAGATTTGACCTTATTAACTACTTTCTTTAAATCATTTAATTTTGTCATTATGTCTTTTGCATTTTCTTTGTTCCAAAAAGCTTTTTCATTAGTTTCTTCTTCTAGTTTTTTTATTTCCTTTATTTTAGAATCTAGGTCAAAGTAACCTCCTAAAATCTTTCACTTTGTTTTGAATTTCCTTTATCATATTTTCTATTTCTTTTATTTCCATACTATCACTCTTTTTAATTATATCATTTTTTTATTATTTTATCACCATATTTTTTTATTAAACTGTCTATAAGTGCATCTACAATTTCATCATTTTCTTTCTTTTTTACATCTTCAAATAATGATATTTGGTAATCTTTACTTGAAGAGAATGCATCAACCCTTATTCCTATCAATCTTACTGGTGTTTCATCCCAATATTCTTTAAATATTTTCTTACTCATTTCATAAATTTCATTTAAAGAATTTGTAGGATTTGGCAATTTATTTTGGTGTGAAGTGGTTTTAAAATATTTGTCTTTAATTATTACTGCTACTCTACTTGTATATACAGATTTTTCTTTTAACTCATTTGATATTTTTTCTGATATAGTTTTTAACTCTTTATTTATTTCTGCAATATCATCATAATCATATAATAAGGTTGTTGTTGTGCTTATACATTTTGGATCTTTTTTTTCGCTTAGTACATCACTATCATCTATTCCATTTGCTATTTTTATAATATAATCTGTTTGATTTTTAAAATATGGATAAAGTATTTCTTTATTACAAGTTGCTAAATCTTTAATTGTTTTTATATTTAAGTTAATTAGTTTCTCTGCGCTTTTCTTTCCTATTCCATATAAGTTTTCTATAGGCAAAGGCCACATTTTTTCTTTTATTTCATAATCATATAATGTATGAATTTTATTTGGTTTTGAAAAATCAGATGCCATTTTTGCACACAACTTATTATTTGCAATTCCAATATTTACTGTAAAGCCAAGTGTTTTATATATCTCATTCTTTAGTTTATTTGCAAATATTACCTCATCTCCGTACATTTTCTTTACTTTTCCGTAATCTAAAAAACATTCGTCTATGGAAAGAATTTCTATATCATTTGTATACTTTCTTAGTAAAGTAAAAAATGCATGTGACATTTTGTCATACAATGCATAATTAGGTCTATATATTTTTAAATTCCTACATTTACTTCTTGCTTGATATAAAGTTTCGGCTGTATTTATTCCTTTATTTTTTGCTAGTATTGATTTTGCTAAAACAATACCTTTTCTTTTAGATTCATCTCCACCTATAACTGAACATTCACATCTTATATCTTTTTTGTAGCCATTTTTAAGTAAATCAACTGCAGTCCAAGATAAAAATGCACTATTAACATCTATGTGCATAATTATCTTTTCCATAGTATAACCTCCTAATCTGAATAATTTGTAAAGTAATCTTGTATGAATACAACGGGTGTTCCTTTATCACCGCTACCACTTGTTAAATCACATAGTGAACCGATTAAATCTGTATATCTCCTTGGTGTTGTTCCTTGTGAAGACATCTGCCCTTTTAAATCTTTATTTTTATTTCTGATTTCTTCCCTTATTTTTTCGTTCAATTCTTCACCACTTAAATCTTTAAATTTATTTTCTGATAAATATTTAAGTTTTAATTCATTTGGACTTCCATCAAGACCACTTGTGTATGCAGGACTTACTACTGGATCTGCAAGTTCCCATATTTTTCCCACTGGATCTTTGAATGCACCATCTCCATAAATCATTACTTCTATTGTTTTTCCAGTTAATTCTTTTAATTTATTTTGAATATCGATTACTAACTTGTCTCCTGTCCTTGGAAATAGTTTAACTCTTTCTTCTGTTGCTCTATTACTTCCAAGTAATCCATATTTTTCGTTATATCCAGATCCATTTATACTTTTGTTTAATATGTCTGACATCATAAGTATATTTGCATTTTGTTTTTCTAATTTTTTCTTTGTTTCAAACCTTGTATGAATATCACATATGATTACATCGTTTGTATATTTTAGTATATCTGTTGGATTGTTGCTTAACACTATATTGGCTTTGCATCCTTCTTTTTCAATTAATTCTTTATATACATCTACCATGTTCACACCTGTAAATGGATGAATAAAGTTGTGATATTTATCCATATAATCTTCGTACGTTATTATATCTTTATATGGATTTACATTATATTTTTCTATATCTTCTTTATATAGTATATCATTTCCTACTTCATCTTTAGGATAACTTAATAATACTGTTATTTCTTTTGTACTTCTTGCCATACCGCTTAATAAAACTGCAAAACGATTTCTACTTAATATAGGAAATACTACTCCTATATGTTCGCTATTATTTAATTTTTGTTTAATATCTTCTTTTATGTCATCTAATGTTGCAAAATTTCCTTCGCTTATTCCAACAACTGCCTCTGTTATTGCAACTATATCTCTATCTTTAAACTCAAATTTTTCTTCTTTACTAGCATCAATTAGTGATCTTGTTACTATTTCTGCTAAATTATCTCCTTCTTTTATTACTCCTGTTCTTATGCCTCTAACTACTGTTCCTATTTTTTTCATGTTAACCTCCTAGTTAAATTATATCATATGCATTAAAAATATATAAAATACAATGCATATTTCTAATGTAAAGTGTTAAAGAACTCATTATTTTCTTTTTCACTTGATAAAGTGGTATATTCACCATGCCCTGGATATATTATTATAGAATCGTCATAATGTTTAATTTTATTAATACTTTCTATCATATCTTTTGTATTTCCACCTAAATCAGTTCTTCCAATACTATTTTTAAATATAAAATCTCCTGTAAACATTATTTTTTCTTCTTTAAAATAATATGTAACTGAATCATTTGTGTGGCCTTTTGTATATATTACTTCTATATCAAAAGGACCTATTGTAATTTTTCCTTCTTTTAAATTTTTATATTCATATACCTTTATATTGTAGTAATTTTTTGCTTCTTTTAATGCTCCTACATGATCATAATGTGAATGAGTAATTAATATTCCTATTACCTGTTTGTCAATATTTTCTTTTATCTTATTAAATTTGCTTCCTGGATCAATTATTAAACACTTATTATTTTTTTCTACAATATAACAATTTTCCTCTAATTCTCCCACTTGTACTATTTTAATTCTCATATTTCTCCTTATATAATTAAATAAAATGTATTTACTAGTTAGCAAATACATTTTTTATGTTATTATTCTTCTTTTTTTGTAACTTTAGTTTTACCTAATTTAGAATTAATTTCTGTAGTATTTTTGCATATTGTTAGTAATATTAAAGACATTTCATATACTATTCTTAATATTATGTTTCCTAATACTAACATAAGAATAAATAATAAGAAACTAGTTCCAATTAACCCAAAAGATTGTAATGTAATATAAATCGCAAGAATTAAATAAGTTACTTTCAATATAGATTCTAACCACATTTTTTTAAATGATAGAAACTCATATAGATATCCTACAAATCCTTTGTATTTGTCTTCATTACTCTTATTTAGAAATACAAAATATACTACTAATCCTCCTACTATAGCCAATGTAGCAGCTATTACTCCCCATACACCAATTCCAGCAGTATTTGTTGGCGTGTATAAATCGTAATCATATGTCATTATTCTTCACTCCTTTTCATAATAAATTTTAACATTAAAATTGTTTTTGTGCAATACTTCTACAAAAAATATATATGTTTTATTTTTGTATTTTAGAATAGAGTTTAGTAAATACGTTTAACAGAATTACTTTTTATATTTAATGTTTTTATTTTTTCCTGTAATACATGCTTTAAGATCATTTATGCTATCAAAATTTCCTATTGATACCATTTTATCTGCTTTTAATACTATTTTACCTTCTTTTGTTTTAGGTTTTGAATAAGAAAAATTTCCTATTTTATTTATATTTGTAGTTTTAATTATATAATCTATATATTTTTTATCTATATTTTTTATCATCTCAAAGTTTTTAAGTTCTAATACATTTTCGTTATAATTTTGAAATATTCTTACTGGGAATGGATACATATGGTGAATGATTCCATCTATTAAATCATAACTGTATTGAAAATTATCAAATATTTCTCTGTACCATATTAATGAATTGATTACGCTTTCTAACGGATGTCTAAATCCATGCTTATTTGATATTTTTTTGGCTTTTTCTTTTATATTGTTTTGCCATGGTTTGGAATATAAATCATGCATCATTGCTATATATAGCGCTAATTGAAGATTTACTTTTTCTTGATTCATTTTACATAATGAATACGTTACTACAGTTACTTGTAGTATGTGATATCCTAAAGTAATTTTTCCATGATGCATAAATTTACAAGTCATTCTATTTTGAAATTCTTTATGACTAAATATTTTATTTATAATACCAAAAAGCTCATTTTTTTCATAACTAGTTAAATTATATTTATCCATTATTTTATTTAATTTTTTCTTATTTTTATTTATATTTGACATATTTTCACCAATCATTTTTTATATTATAAACATAGTATATCATAATATTAGTATTTATTTTAATACGAAGCTTTAACACGAATGCAATACTTTTTGAGCAAAACAAAAGAGATATAATTATCTCTCAAACAAGATTTAAAATAAGGCAATTAATACAATTTAATCTTGTTTTATAACACTTAATTTTGCATTTATTGTTCCATCAAATATTAAATCTGTATCTTGATCTGTAGTTATAACTAATGTCACTTCATCATCTTAGTTAATGCGAATAGGGTTGAACCATTTATACTGCTTATTCCTTCTTTTTGAACTGTCAAGAATTCCTTGACAGTTGAATTTATGTCTAATTCTTCTTCATCAAAGATATTTTTAATATGCAAACTTATATTTTGTTTAGTCGTATCATATAAGTCAGCCATCTGTTGTTGTGATAACCATACTGTTTCATCTTCAAGTTTTACATCTATTTTTGTCGTTCCATCATCAGTTTGATAAATTACAATATTATTGTTATTTTCTTCCATTGTTATACCTCCATTTCTATTAGATTTTAAAAGGTGTCAACAAATATAATCATTGTTCACGCCTTTATTTTACTACACATTTTTAATATTTTGTGGACAAGTTATAAAACTCGAACTAATTTATCTTTTTAAAAATTTAAATATTTCCCTTATTTTATACTACTTTCCACAGCAATTCTTATATTTTTTCCCCGAACCACATGGCCTTTTGTATTGGGGATTTTGGCAGTTTTTGAGAACACTTGGTTCGTTAATTTGGCACTTGGTTGCACTTGAGAGCATACTGTAGCACTCGGCAAACCTAGTAGAACTTATCTAAAAACTTATCTAAAAAATAACGAATTTTAAGTTTTTATAACTTCTAAATAACACTATAAATTTAACAATTCTTTTTTCTTTTTATCAAATTCTTCTTGACTAATAGCTCCCATATCAAGTAACTCTTTTAACTCTTTAACCTGTTCTACTGGGCTCTTAACATTTTGAACAATCGTGTTCCCGTTACTTTGATTAGCATTAAATTCTTCAATATAATTTTTTATTTCTTCAGCATTTGCATTTGCATTTTTAGGATCAATATTAAATGTAACTGTATTCTCATCTTTTAATGCATCTCTTAAACCACTTTTACTTTCTCTACTACCAGCCAATACAAATTGAATATATCCAGCAGCCATACCACATTTTTTTAATTGAACAGCCGATATTTGATTCAGTAAAATTGTTTTTTCACCTTTCAATCCGAAATTCATAAAAGATCTAATACCTTTTCTAATAATTGATAATTTATTGCCATCAATTTTTATTATTGTATTTCCTGTACCTAAATTTTTAAATAAATATTCTTTTTGCATAGCATCAACTCCTATGTTAATTATAACATATTTTTTCAGTTAGTCACAAAATTCTTTACACTAACTATCTTTTGAATAATAAACTACAATTTTTATATAATTTATTATTTTTCTATATTTTTACTTTTTAACCATAAATCAAAATGCTTTTTTATTTTTGAAACTATCACACTGAAAATTATAGCAATAGATAATGACATTACAAATAATGATCCAAATAACATTAGATTATTATCGCAATAATGTTCATAGCAATGCTCATTTATTTTAGAAATAATTAATATAATTACAATAAAAAACATTACAAATGAAATTAAATAAAAAATAACTTTTAAAATATTTAATACAATTATTTTCCCATTATCATTATTTTTTGTACTATATTCATTTTTCAAGTTTTGTTTTTCTTCTTTTGTTAAATCATACCAACTTCTCATTTTATCAACTCCTAGCTTAGTTATACTATATATCTTATTATTTTTACTATTACAGCTTTTAAGTAAAAAACTACAATTTAGATAAGTTTTGTAATCAATTTGAAAACACTGTCCTAATATATGTTTAGCCCTTATATTATAAGGTTTTGCAATATTTTTAAAGAGTATCTAAAACGTATCTAAGACAAAAGACATGTCTAAAATTACCTAAATATTGTAATCATAGAAAAACCCGCAATCCCTTATTTTATACGGGTTCGTGGGCTTATTTACCACAACATTGTTTATATTTGCGTCCCGAACCACATGGCGGCGCCATTTAGTATATTATCCATACTTATAATATTATGCGTATTTCCTTTATTTTTAAGGGTTTGTGGACAGGTAACAAAAACTATTTTTTGTACTAATTTTGCCTATTTTTACATAAAATATTCGTCTTATGTGCACAAAATGTGCACAAATACTAGCATATTCTATATTTTCTTTGTCATTTTAATTATATATGATATTGATTAAATATTCAACTTTCTATATCATCATTTTTACTCAAAGCATATTTTGATATTTTTAACTTTTTCCAAATACCCATTTTCAATGCTTTTTATTGTTTTCTTCATTTCAATTTTCATAAATTGTCTAATTGCATCATAATCTATTTCTTGGCCATTAAAAGGTATTATTAGCTTAGTTTTATATAACTCTTTTTCAAAATCTCTAACCAACACTCTATGATATACTCTAGTGTTTTTATTAAATTGTGCAATAAAATACAATGCAATTTCTTCATCAAATACATTAAATTTTGGTCTTAAAGTTTTAGTAAATTGTCCTGCATAGTAATCATGTTTCATATAGAAAAATTTATGTCCCATCATTCCTACAGCTATGCAGTTTCCTTTTATTAAGTGTTCATTATCCAAATATTCTACATAACCAGCAATACCATTATTTAATACTGTTCTTGTAAAATAAGGATATTCAGCAGTGTCTGAAAACTTAAAACTATCTTTATTCAACTGAGGATTCGAGATTACTTCAAAATAATCACCAGCATCAACTTCTTTGCAGTTTTTCTTTAATAATTTAAAATAATCATTATTATAATTTTCTATCTTATTGTTATCAATCTTAGATATTTTAATATAATTTGAAATCATTTTCTTTGATTCATCTTCAACTTTTTTTATCATTTGATTTTTTATATTATCAATAAATGATTCCATATATTTATAATCTATATTATCTTTTTCATCTACTGGTAATTTAATTTTTAAATATGGTAATTTATCAGTAGCATTATATAAATATTCGCTGAATAGTTTTTGTAATTTGTTTATAGCAGTAATAAAATACAAACGAACTTTTTCACTTTTTTCACCATCTATAAAGGTTAATGCCTTAACTCTAGTTCCTATGTAAAAATCTTCGCATTGTGTTGTTGCATAGAATACACCACGATCAGCTAAAGCTAAAGTTTCCTTATAATTATATAGTTTTTTATCTTCTAATTTGTTTATATATTTTGTTATTCCATTATTATCATGCTGATGGCTTATTAATGGATAAGGTCCTTCCTTTGTATTACTAATGATTACATCTCCACCTGTTTCTATATGAAATAATTGATTTATTTGAAATTCCCTAAATCTTGTCATTTTCATCACCTATAGTAATTTTCCAATTCATATAATTATTTAATGTTTCAATAAAGTCATCTTCTGTAGGAGTTGTATCTATAACTTCATGTTGAGCAAAAGTCCAATCATTTCCTTCAAGAGTAATCTTATCTTCAATATAATCATCCTCTGTTAAGTAATTTAAATTTTCTTTTCCAAATAAAATTAAATTAACTACTTCATTATATCTTTCTACTGCATGATCAACATTCTTTAAATTAACACTCATACCAGATTTTTTTCTATTTCCTCTAGTATAGCCATCATTAGAAAAATTAATAAATTTAACAACTTTTTTAGAGTCATGTGGTATTCCTATATCAAATAAATATATAGCCGTTTGAACT
>ULOK01020474.1_pt1 | contig 19185 bp, 16 predicted proteins | sample 1952501 | NCBI WGS metagenome assembly ULOK01 (sample SAMEA4835601, study PRJEB28245) | human gut metagenome | biome: gut microbiome; material: fecal sample | place: Denmark | collected 2008
CATACGGCGACCTCTGCTTTTGAGAGCCGATACAGCAGGAATACCGGCCCCGCCCGCTCCACTGTGGCGGGAAAAATCGCGCGTCCGGCTCCCGCGTCTGCCAATGCTCCGACCAAGGCACCACGCTCCAGCACGATACCGCAGGAACGGAGTGCCGCCCGCACTACATCGGTCACAGGTCAGCGCAGTGGAGTTCGTCCCGATACCGCAGGAATGAGCCACAGCACCCGCAGGCCAACCGTCAGCCCCACGAAGAATACCCAAGGTACGCCCAAGCAGACGCCGCATATCCCTACGCAGGTGAAACAGCCCACCGTATCGGGCCGCTCTGTCCCGAAGGACGCCAAGAGCAGCAAGCGGACCGACAAGAAAAAGGACGATGACCATGGAGGATAAGCAGCGCCAGCACAGCGGTATCGACACAGTAAAGCGCATTGTCAGTGCCGCGAGGATCGCCAAGGCAGCCGCAGCGGGCGGTGTCCACGGTGCCGCCGTGGCGGCGGCAAAGGAGGCTGCGCCGTTTCTCGCCAAGCTGGCAATCTGGGTACTGGTGGCATTGATCGCGCTGCCTATGCTGATTTTCGCCTATCTCCCCAATATCTTCTTTGGCTTTTCCTCCTCCGGGACGGCATCCGTTGCCCGCATGACAGGGCAAGCCATGACGATGGGCGGGTTCTATATGGATCTGGAGGACTTTGAGAATACGCAGATCGACGCCATTGTGACAAGCCTTATCCAGCAATATGAAGAGGAGGGCATAGAGATCGACGGGGTGGAGATCAACAGCGACTTTGATGAGGATGACCTGCGTCGGTTCATTGCTATCAGCTCTGTGGCCTATCAACAGGACTTGGAGGTAATGACCACGGAGGCCGTGTTGTCGCTGGCAACCTCACGGCTCCGCTATGAGCCGACATTGAACATCTTCGAGTTCGGCGGCCTGCTCAAGCGAACGCTGGTCATCAAAATTGACCACCTTGACCCGGAGACATTTATGGATCAGCTCTCCTTTGAGGAAGACGCCCGCACATGGGCGGGTGCGCTGTATGAGGTGTTGACCGAGAGCAATGCGCTGGAGGAATACGCGGAATATTACGCGCCATACCGTCCCAATTACAGCGGTGACACCGGCTATACCGGAGACTATGAGCACGGCGGCAGCTACGGCGACACCATTGATACGTCCGGTTTTGTCAGCCCCTCCACCAAGAATAACGTAGACCTTGCCGCCTACGCCATGCAGGCGTGGGAGAACAACTGGGGCTATTGCTGGGGTACCTATGGAAATGTCCTGACAGAAGCTCTGTTCAACTATAAGCTCCAGCAGTATCCGGAGGGCGTCGGCAAATATGAGGACTTTATCCGCGCCAACTGGCTGGGCCGACGCACGGCGGACTGCATCGGACTCATCAAAGGCTATGGGTGGCTTGATGCCGCCAGCGGCTCCATCAACTACGGCACGAACGGAATGCCCGATGTGGGCGCTGACCGGATGTACGCCAACGCCCAGAAGGCCGGTATGGCGGGAACAATGGACACCATGCCGGAGCTTGTGGGCATCGCTCTATGGAAACAGGGCCACATCGGCGTCTATGTAGGCAACGGCTACGCGGTGGAGGCCATGGGCACCAAGTACGGCGTGGTACGGACGGAGGTCGCGGGCCGCGGCTGGCAGGGCTGGTGCCGCATCCCCTATATCGAATACAGGGAGGCCGGATAATGTACGTTCCCACCCGCCTGCGCGTTTTACGCATCAAATATAAAATCACACTGAAAGCACTTGCCGGACGTATGAACATCAGCAACCAACATCTCAGCCGCATGGAGCTGGCGGATATTCCGCCCACCGAGTACCACGAGCGTCTGCTCTGTCTCGGTATGGAGCGGCTGCTGGCAGAATGGGACGGTGCGCCGGAAGAATTAAAGCAAGAATATCAAACCTATAAAGGGCGGCTTTTGCAGCCCGCGAAGGAGGTCGAGGATGAACACTGACACCTACTATATCCCTGTCAACTTTACCAATGCCGGACGGATCCTGGGCCTGTTTGAGATCCGCAATCTCATCGAGGCCCTTCTTTTATGCCTGCCGGTGCTGTATGTGTGCCTGACATATCTGCCCTTCTCCCTGACGCCGAAGATCATCGTGACCGTCTCACTGGTCGTCCCCATCGGCGGCTTTGGGCTGATGGGCGTCAGCGATGACAGTCTGACACGCTGGTTGAAAGGCTGGTGGGCATGGCACTGCCGCAGGCGCATGATGTTTTTCAGAGGAGTGGTAACGGCATGAGTATCAAAAAAGCGCTATTTGGCGGCGGTGTGGAGACCAACGCTACCGCCAGCTATCAGGGCAGCATTCAGGATTGGCTGCCCGTCAAAAATATCATCGGCGGCGTGGTTATCACAAAGGACAACCGCTTTATCAAGATCCTTGAGATCGTACCGGTGAACATCTACCTGAAGTCTGCTGAGGACCGGCAGGCCATCGTGGAAGCCTTTGCCGCATATCTGAAGATCGCGCCGGATCACATGCAGTTTGAGGCACGGACGCTGCCTGCCGACATATCACGCTACGTTGAGCGGATGCAGGAGTACGCAAAGAACGAGGACAACGCCTATTGCCGTGACATGATCCAGGACAACATTCAGGACATCGGCATGGGTGTGGCCAGCAATGCCTTGCAGCACCGGTTCTTTATGGTATTCCAGTATGAATCGCAGATGCGGGCGTCCCCCAACACCGTACAGGGCATTATCCAGCGGCTCAACGAGGAGGCCGACACTGCCCGCCGCTATCTGGATCTGTGTGAACTGGAGGTGCAGGAGCCTCGCTATGCGGATGACTTTGCGCTGGAGCTGCTCTATGAGATCATCAACAAGCGCACCAGCCAGCGCGTCAAGCTGCCGGAGGGCGTGTTTGACATGACCACGGCAGTGCATGGCGTGTATGAGGCGCAGACACAATGAAAGGGCATCGCAGCAGCGATGCCCTTTCCCGTCAAATTAGTCTTAGTCCTTTAAACAGCCAATCGGAATGATCTTCACCCCATCAGGCCGGGTATACGCGATTTCTCCGCCTGTAATGACCATTAACAAATCTGGTTCCCGCAGGCTGGTCGTGCCGTTTTCAATGGCTTGATGGACCAAATTCTTGATTTCAAGCAGATGCTGAGCGCCTTCTTCAATCTCACGGCTGCCCAGCTTAAATTCTATCAGCGCGTACCTTCCATCAGAAAGATGCAATACACAGTCTGCCTCCAAATCAAGCCGGTCATGATAATAAGATACCTTTCCACCTAAAGCTGAGGAATAGACCTTCAGATCTCGGATGGCAAGACACTCAAAGATAAAGCCGAAGGTCTTCAGATCCTGCTCCAGATACTCGGGGGTAAGCCCCATAGCGGCTACGGCAATGGACGGATCTGTAAAACCTCGTTTCTTACCGGATCGTATTACTGTTGCCGAGCGGATAGCTGGACACCACGCATCAATGTCCTCTATCACAAAAAGGCGCTCCAACGCGTTCAGATACGAATCCAATGTGGGGGCAGTTATACCGTCCGCATTGGCGGACACGTCCTTCAGGATATTGGTTTTCTTCGCCAGTGTGGAGATATTCCGGGCATAGGAACGTAGGATCAGGCTGGTCCAGACGGGATTTCGTTGTACGCCATCCACTGTGGAAACATCAGACTCACAAATATTTGTGATATATTCCCGTGCAGTCAAAAGCTGAGCCTCTTGGCTCTTTCTGCGCAGTGTTGCTGGCCATCCTCCTCGGCATGCGGCAAAAATCAACTGCTCGATAGAGAGCGGACTTGTGACCCCATCAATATCCGCATCTGGCTGGTCAAACAACGTTTTCAGCGAAATCTGTCCATTGGATTCGCCAGACTCGTACAGGCTCATGGGATACATTTTCAGGCGGGCGATTCGTCCTGTCCCCGTGTGCATGATCTTCTTATCATCCACGGAGGTGGAGCCCGTCAGAATAAACAGGCCTTCTTCCTGCCGGATGTCTACCGCAGTTCGCACAGCGTCCCAAAGGACGGGGGCAATCTGCCACTCGTCAATCAGTCTCGGGTTATCACCCTTAAGAAGCAACGAAGGTTTCGCCTCAGCAGTCGCAAGATAGGCTGCCTTTTTGTCTGGGTCTTGCATCCGCAGAATACTCTTCGCCTGCTGCTGACCCGTTGTCGTTTTTCCGCACCACTTGGGGCCGACAATCAAAGTTGCGCCAAACGCCTCTAACCTCAAGGCCAGTTCACGGTCTACGATTCGTGGCAAGTATTGCTGCATAACGCTGCACCTCCTGTTCTTCTATAGTATACGCAAAAATTCTATTTACGTCAATCTCGTTTTGTGTTTTTGAAGAATTTTGTTTTATGTTTTTGATATGTTTCATTTTATGTTTTTGAAATGGACTGCATCAGCCACACCATCTATCATAGGAGTATCACCAATGAAAAAGCAAAAGAAACCCGTACCACCGGCAGAAGCCGAGCCTGTTATCAAGAAGCAGCCGCTTTTGAAACGGCTGCTGTTCGGTCCGGAAAGGCCGGATCTCTCCGAGCTGGAAGCCGGCTCTACCACCATTCTGGACATTCTCTCCCCCACTGCCATTGATACGAAAAGCCGTGACTACATCGTAGTGGACGGCGTTTTTCATGCCTATCTCTACATCACCGGCTATGGCTACAGCACCACAGTCGGCTCCTGCTGGCTTGCGCCGCTGGTGGAGGCGGGCGAGGGCGTCAATGTCAGCTTCAGCTTTACTCGTCAGAACCGGGAAAAGATCCTCTCCAAAATTGCACAGACCACCATGCTCAACCGCAGCCGGATGCGGGATGTGGGAGATACCCGTCAGGACTATGAGGAGCTGGACAGTGCCATCACCTCCGGTCTCTACCTGAAGGACGTCATGAACCGGCAGGGTGAGGACTTCTACTATATGCACACCCTCATTGAAGTAGTGGCAGATGATCCGGATACGCTGGAGCAGCGTGTCACCGCCGTGGAGAAGCTGTGTGTATCGGTGGACATGATCGCCCGCCGCTGCGATTACGCCAATGAACAAGGCTTCCTCTCCACACTGCCGCTGGTCACACTGGATGCCGACATTGAGCGTAAGAGCCGCCGCAATGCGCTGACTACCGGCGTAGCCGCGGCTTTCCCCTTTGTGTCCTATGAGCACAGCGATCGCAACGGCATCTTTCTGGGGCTGAATCTCTACAACAAGTCCCCAGTGTTCCTCGACCCTTACGACGACTACAAATACACCAACGGCAACTGGTGGATCGGCGGCAACTCCGGCGCCGGCAAGAGCGTAACGCTTCAATGTCTGGCCGGACGCCTGCGTGAGCAAGGCAAGCGTGTGGTGTGCGTCATTCCCAAGAAAGGCCACGAGTTCCGCCCCAACTGTGAGCAGTTGGGCGGCCTGTACCTACGTTTGTCACCCTCTTCGCGGGATTGCCCTAACATCATGGCTATCCGCCGCAAGACACTGGACGCCTATGCCGGAATACAAGAGCTGGCGGCGCGGGACGATTCCGTGCTGGCGGATAAGATCTCCCGGCTCATCATCTGGTACTCCCTGCAAAAGAAGGATCTCACGGAGGAAGACAAGAACTATCTGGACGCCTCACTGGTAGAGTGCTATGACCGCTATGGGATCACCTTTGACAACGCCTCCGTGGTGGATGAAAACGGAGCATTCAAGGAAATGCCCATTATTCCCGATTGGTACAACGTTCTGCTGGAAAAGGCGGAAACCAAGCATCTGGCAGTGGTGCTGACCCGCTATGTGACCGGCTCTGCCGCCGCCATGGGCCGCCGCAATCACATCAGCATCGACAACAAGTATATCGTGTTGGACACCTCCGGTATGCCGGACGATCTGATCCTGCCCGGTATCTATTGGGCCATCGACGTGGCCAACGACATCATCATGAACGCAGGCGGCGAGCTGTCCGCCCTGATTGCGGATGAGCTGTGGAGTCTGGTAGGCGCCGGTTCCAATCCGCTGGCCGCTGCCTATGTGCAGGAGATGGTCAAGACCATCCGCGGACTTGGCGGTATTGCCATCACCTCTACGCAGGGTATGCAGGACTTATTCAGTCTGGAGGGCGGCAAATATGGCAAAGGCATTCTGGACTCCAGCCGTATCAAATTCGTCATGCAGATGGAGGAGCAGGAAGCCCGCCTCATTCAGCAGATCCTCAACCTCTCGGAAGAGGAGGTACGGCAGATCACACGTTTCCGGCGCGGCGAGGGCTTGCTGTGCATCGGGTATAATCACGTCCCCGTGGCCTTCCATGTCACGAAAAAGGAATATGACGCCATTACCACATCACCCACCGACCGGCAGGCCCGGAAGAAAGGAAGCAAATGAGCAAACAAACTGATTTACGGGAGATCCAGCGTCTGACGGAGAATGCCGCCATAGACGCCCGCAAGCTGCTGATCCAAGCGGACAATCTACAGCCCGGCACCTTCCAGAAAATGCTGGAGGAGCTGTGCGGCAGCTTTGAGGATACCGCCTTGCAGCTCCGCCGCCTCTGCGAACAGCAGAGTCCCGGAACAGGCGGGTACAAACGGGGCCGCGCCCTCCGTCCGCTGGAGGTTGTGGGCAGCGTGGAACGTATCGGCATCGACTGGCTTCATATCCGCATCAATACTCTGCTGCCCCACTGCCGGTTCCAGCCGCCCACATGGCTGACGGAAACCTTGATGGAGCTGCTGGACGCCTATGAAGCATGCGGCGGACAGCTTCCTCATTTCAAAAGTGCGCTGCTGGTGATCGAGGAATACAGCGATGTGGATGGCCGCCACATTTTCGATCAGGACAACAAGGGCTGGAAAGCCGTCAGCAACGCCATCAAGGGCAGGGTGATCCCCGACGATGATCAGTATACGCTGTCGGTAGCTCTGCTCTCTACGCGGAGCTGCCAGAATGTGTGTCACATCACCGTACTGGACATGAAGGACGCGCCGGATTTCTTCTCTGCACGGACGGGAGATTACAGCGTTACGGGGCTGTATTAAGGCTGAGACACCCAACAGGTTTTCCACCAAAACGGGTCAAGGTGCTGTGATTCCTCGGAAAGCAAAATCTGTTGGGTATATACGCCCCGCAAAGCCTCTTGCCGACAAGCTTTTCCGCGCTCCTGTGCCTGCCCACAACGGAGGAAAAACTGCCTTCTACGGGGAGCCAACAGATTTGATGCGAGAAAGGCGCCGAAAGTGCCCTTACACCGGCACGGTGTAAGGGCGCTTTCGGCGTTCACAGGAATGAGGGTGCGAATGGTTTTTTCTGTGCGTGAGATCGAGGCACTGCGGCTGCTGGGATGGTGCCAATATATCCGACCCGCACAGCTGCTGCGGGTCGTCAGCGAGACAGAGCTATCGAACCTGCTGGCGATGAAGCTTATCAAATACCACGGCAAAAGTGAGGCTCTGATCCTTACCGCAGAGGGGCGTCGGCTGCTGGCGGGAACCATATGGCTGCCGGATACGCCGAGGACGTACCATGCGGATGCCGTTGTGCGGCGGCTGCGGCTTGCTTCTCTGCTGCTGACAGCCTACCAGTCCGGTATCAACGTCTATGCTACACAGCCGGATGAACTGGCGGAGGGAAATGCCTTATTTCTCACCTCTGCCGGTCGTGGGCGGGGCCGTAATCCGTGGGGCAGCACCCGCACGGCGGCGCTGCTCCACGTGGGGGATCTGCTCTGTGCCGCGCACTATGTCTGTCCGGACATCGGCTGCCTTTGCCCCATAGATGAGCTGTCTGCCTTTCAGAACAATACAGCAAAATTGCCCGGAACACGCAGCTTCCTTTTTTGCGGCGAAAGCTATTCAGATATGCTTACCGAACTGGACAAGCCTATGGCAGAGGACGAGAGCAAGCTCATGACCTACGGCGCCGCTGCCCACTGGTTCCAGCAGCCGGTCTATCTTCTGCCCTGCGATGATACCGGCGTGACACAGCTTCAGATCATGACCCAGCCAGGTTACCGGCAGCGTTTAACCCGCTTGGCGCTGAAAGGCCATTACCGCCCTCCACCGCCTGACCGTCCCTGTTGGGACGCACTGTTTCGAGGCCAACCCTTCGTGCTGGCGGCTGACATGGAGCTGCGCCGTGTGGACGCCGCCTATACGCTGGCACAGGAGCAGGGCTATTCGCAGCTCGTATTGGCCGCTCTGCCGCAGCAGGTAGCAGAGGTGTGGGGCTCACGCTACAGGGACACCGGAAAAGCGCGGGTCTTTACCTTGACCGAGGACGCCATCACACAGCTGCTGGGTAAAACGCCGAAGCCCTACCGTCCCCCGGATACCCCCTATGTCACAGAAAAAGGAGAGATGATCCATGCCCCGCTTATCAAAGCTGCTGGAAAAGCTGGAGGATACCGTTGAAGCCCGCTGGGGCGTATGGTTCCAGCGGCATAAAAGGAAGCTGCCACTCTACATTCCCGTCGGGCTGGTGTGCTGGTATTTTTACGGGATGCTCCTGAACTCCATGCGTCTCGGCATTGACGCCGTCTTTCATAACACGGGGCAGAATGTGACCGACATCTGGATATTCGATCCGATCCGCAACTGGCTGGCGATATTCTCCGGCTTCGGGCTGAAAGCCACCGCGTTCTTCGTGCTGATGTTCTGCCTTGTGACCAAACGTGGGTACCTTTGGTTTTCCGGCTATAAGTATACGCGAGACCCACGGGGCTTTGATATTCTCCCGGACGGGACGCACGGCTCCTCCGGCTTTCTCACCAAGCGGGAGATGGAAGCCTTTTTGGAGATCGGTCCCATACAAAGCGTCTCCGGGATGCTGCTGGGCAAGATCAAGGAGCGGCCGGAGGACCCGGACAAATACGCCGCCTATGTGGCTCATCGCATGGTACCCGGCGAGAACAACAACCTTCTCTGCATCGGCGCACCGGGCAGCTGGAAGACCCGCGGCCTGATCCTGCCCTTTCTGATGGGCTGCGCTCAGCGAAAGGAGTCCGTATTCTGCGTCGATCCAAAGGGTGAACTGTTCGAGCAGCTTTCTCCTTACTTCCGGGAAAACGGCCACTACGTTAAAGTGGTCAACTTTCTGGACATGGCTCACTCAGATGGCTGGAACTGTCTCTATGGACTGGACACAGAAACGGATCTGGTGCAGACGGTGGCCAACACCATTATCCAGAATACCTCCAGTCCCAAGGAGGCCGACGATTTCTGGAGCCGTGCGGAACTGAATCTCCTGATGGCATTGATCCACTACGTCTGCAATCTGCGGGATGAAAAGGGTGATCTGCTGCCCATCGAGCAGCGGGGTTTGGGCGACGTGTATCAGATCCTTGCCACCATGAGCGTCAATGAGCTGAACCGCACACTGGCGTCGCTGCCGCCCGATCACCCCGCCAAGGGCCATCATGGGCTGTTCCTGAAGGCTCGCGAAAATCTATGGGGCAACATCATCACCGGCCTTGGTAACCGGCTTGCCATCTTCCAGAACAAGCTGGTGGACACGATCACCCGCAACCACGATGTAGACCTCGTGCTGCCGGGACAGCGGCCCTGTGCATACTTCATCATCATTTCCGCACAGGACAGTGCCTACCGTTTTCTCAGCTCGCTGTTCTTTTCGCTGGCCATGCCGCAGCTTTCCAACTACGCACGGCTCCACTGCAAGGGCGGGCGGCTGCCGGTACTGGTAAACTTCTGTCTGGACGAATACTGCAACATCGGATACATGGAAGGCATTGCCGACGCGCTGAACAGTGTGCGCGGCTTCAATATCGCGTGTCAGGTGGTGGTACAGAGCCTCAGCCAGTGGCAGCAGCGATACCCCGGCAAGGAATGGGAAAATCAGCTCAACACCTTTAACCAGACCATCTACATGGGCTGCAACGATCTGACCTCCGCCAAGTACATCTCGGAAAAGTGCGGTAAGGTCACTATTGCTGTCACCAATAACCAGATGCCCATGCAGCCGCTGTTCTCACCCATCTATAACAGCACCCGGCCCTATTCCAAGACCCGCAGTAATATCCAGCGGGACTTGATGCAGCCGGATGAGGTGCTGCGCTTAGATCAGCAAAGGTGTCTGGCACTGTTTCAGGGTCACCGGCCCGCGCTGCTTTATAAGCTGACGCCGGAAGAATTACCGGACTTTGCCGGACTTACGACCTGCCGCGTGGTGGACTATATCCCCGCATGGAAGCAAAAAGCGCAGGAGACACCGACCGCCGCGCCTCGGAAGGAAGAAAAGCCCTCTGCCGAAGAACGGACACCTGCCCCACAGGCAGAGCCGCCGATCTCTATGGCTGAGGACGATGATTTTACCTATGAGGTAGATGGCGACGATCTCGGCATGGTGGAGCTGAAGCCCGCCCCACGGCAACAGGCGGAATAACAAAACGATATGAGGAGGGCTCGGTATGAAAGCCGCAAAACTGAACCAGCGCCCTGCGTTTGCGCTTATGAAGCAAACGGATATACAGAGCGTCCACCATCTGCAAATGCCGCGGTGGTTATTTTCTGACCCACGGTACGCGGAAATGAGCCTGGACGCCAAGGTGGCCTACACTTTCCTGTTGAACCGCTTTCAGCTCTCCCGCAGGAACGGCTGGGTCAATGACAATGGCGAGGTCTTTGTGATCTTTCCTCGCAAAGCGTTGGCACGGGAGCTGCGCATCTGTGAGCAGCGGGTGTCTGCCGCCTTTCGTAAGCTGGCGGAGCTTCACCTGATTTGGGAAAAACGCTGCGGACGCGGCGATGCCAACCAGATCTACCTCGCCTGCGTACAGCCCACGGATGATCCGGATTACCAGTGCGCGCCATTTATGGAGCCGGAGGAATGCGGCACAAGAACCGCGGATATTGCGGCTCTTGATCCCCCAGAACCGCAGGATAGGAGGTTCAGGAACGGCGAAACCAGCAGTTCAAGAACCGCAGATGCTACGCCTGCAGAACCGCAGGATCCACGGCCAAGTTATACTGATAAGAGGAAGAACGATGAGAGTTATATTGAAGTCAGTCCATCCGTCACGGAGGGACCGGACGAAGAAGAGCTTACCGGCATTCTGGATGCCTGTGAGCTCTCATCTTTTGAGCCGGAGATGGCCCGCATTTTTGAAACGGCCATCGAGCGGCTTTTTTATTCGGACAGCTTTCGGGTAGGCAACGCCACACTGCCGCAAAGTAGGGTGCGTCACAGGCTCCACGATCTGGACAACTTAACGCTGCGCGATACGGAGCAGCGGCTGCGAGCCAATCAGGAGCGCAATATCCGCAACTCGATCCAATACACCATGGCTGTCCTGTTCAACTGTATCACGGAGGGTGAAAGCGATCTGGTCGTCGATCCCTATCTCAACAGCCTCGGCGGACCATAGGAGGTGATATAGCCATGCTTTTGACCAACCAGCAAAAGTGCATCATGGAGATCTTAGGCAAGGTCGGCTGTATCCGGCGTGACCAGCTTCTCGCACTGCTGTATGGCAAGTACCGAGAACGGGTAATGACCATGCGTCCGGAGCATCTGACGCCCATGCTGCGGCAGCTCAGCGGGATCTCTCACGCTGTCTGTGTGGAGGACGATGTGATTCGTCTTATCACAAAAACGGCAAACCCGCTGCTTTTGGAGAGCATCGACGTGATGCTGGAGATCACAGGCGGGTGTCCGCTTCAATTCTCTATCCCCGCCAGTCTGCCCGCTCTGCTCTGTTTTCTCTACGGCGATGAGCTGACCGCTTACTATGTGGCGGCTTTGACCACAGAACGCGAACCCTCTTTTCGCCGTATAGAGATCGGAGAAAAAGAGCGGCTCATCTGGCTCCCGGAACACGCCCTTGCCCTGCAAGGTAAAGAACTGCCAGATCGTCAGATCATTGCACAGAAGCAAAAGGATGGTACACACCGTTTCTTTGCGAATAAAAACACGACATTCTAAAACGAGGAGGTAACCAAATGCCAAGAAAGAAGACCGTTCCGACCGAACCAATGTCTGATCCCCCTGTGGAGATCACGGAAGCCACGGTGGAACCGGCACCCAATCCCATCGAGCAGCCGAACCCTGACATTCTGGACGGGAGCGCTCCGCCTGGGGAGGACTTGGAGACTCCGTCTGTGCCGTCAGAAACTGACGCCGAAGCCGAAGTGACCCCAGCGGAAGCATCTGAAGATGCAGAAGAACCGTCCCCCGATGATGCGGATATGACCGTAGACTTTGCGGAGGATCCCGCATCACAGGAAGGCTCTCCACCCGTTCCGGAAACCCCCGCAGAAGTCGAAGTAGCTGTTGTGGAAGAAGATGCCTCGCCGCCCATGGCTGAAGCTTCTCCCGCAGAGGAACAGGAAGCGCCTGCACCGAAGCCGGAAATGAGTGACCGCGAGAAGTTCTTCCATTTGGATTTCCATAAGCTGGATCGCAATCTATCCGAGGAGGAACGTCGGGAATGGAACGCCATCTACGCGTCCTATCGCGGCGGCAGCCCCCTCAGCGGTACGGTGATCGGTGTAGATATGTTTTCGCTGAATGTACGCAGTCGCAGGACCGGCGAGGTACGAAAGCGGGAGATGTCCTGCGCCATCGTTGTCCCCTACCGTGTGCGTATCCTGATCCCCGAAACGGAAATGTGGTCAGGAGAAGGGCGGCCCGGAATGTCCCTGAATCATATCATGGGCGCGACGCTGTCCTTCAACATCATCAAGGTGGACAGGGAAAACGGCTTTGCGCTGGCTTCCCGTAAGTCGGCCATGAAAACGCGCCGTTCCTACTTTGCCCATCGGGCAGAACTGAATGCGCCCGGTACCCGGCTGAAATGCCGTGTCATTGATGTTGGCCCTGTCCGCTGCACGGTGGAGTGCTATGGTCATGACATTCGGTTGACGCAGAAGGATCTCTGCTATATGTCCGTGTCAGACTTGCGCGCTGTCTACCGCCCCGGGCAGGAACTGGACTGCGTTGTGACGGACTATGATGCCGATGCGGATCGGCTCAGGATTTCCGTGAAGGCAGCGCTGTCCGATCCTTTTGAAGGGGCCGAGCGGCGTCACCCTGTCAACAGCCGGCGGCAGGCTGTGATCTCCGGCAAGTATGCCGGAGGTGTCTTCTGCAACCTGCCGGATGGCACTGTCTGCATGTGCTCCTATGCTTATCAGTATGAGGACAGCGACTTTGAGATCGGAGACACCGTGATCCTGACGGTCAAGCGGTTTGACAGCAACAAGCGTCAGATGTACGGAAAGATCCTCTCCAAATGGTAGAGCCAAGAGAATTGTCAAGCTTTTATTTTAAATACTTATGCCGCCCAAAATAAAGGCTGTGGACCTATTGATTTCCAGGGATAAGCATGATTAAAATAAAAACAACAGGAAAAGAAGGGACGTGCAGAAAATGATAAAAAGACGATTAGCACTGCTCGCGCTGGAGGGCGTTCTGCTGCTCACGGCCTGCGGGCAGACAAAAGATGTTTCCACATTGACAACGCCTCCACTGCAGAGTACGGCGCAGGTTATCGCACCTGTGGAGGACAAGACTGAAATGCCGCAGAAGGAGGAAAAAACCGAGGACAGTGCGGATGCGCTGCTGCCTGTCGAACGGGTGGATACGCCTACGGATGCAGAAGCGGAAAAGAATCCTGCACCCGCTGAAACACCACCGCCCACTGCACCGGAAGAACCGGTGATGCCCGCACCTGTGCCGGAGGATAAACCTGCTCCCGCTCCCACGCCGGCACCTGCACAGAAGCCGGCAGAGAAACAGGAGGAAGATCCTGCGCCTACGCCCGAACCTGTCCCTACGCCTAAGCCTGCCGCCAGCGGGAACATCTACTCTATTGCGGAGGCTATCCGGGCGGGTAACGAGTATGCAAGAGCGCAGTACGGCGTGACCATCGACACAAGCATGACCGCGGCCAATTCCAGCTTCTTCCCCGGCACGGCGGACAGCGTGGCGTGGCTGGCAGAGAATGGTGGGCAGGCGGCACTGACCGCCGCCGTAAAGGGTAACGTGGACGCCACCTTCGCCTGCCTCGCCGCCATGGACGGCGCAGAAACGGTCAGTGCGTATGCGCGGTTCAACTGCACTGTTCGCTATGATGCGGCATCGGACGAATACATCGTGGTGGTGCTGTACGGATAAACAATCAAGCACCCGACCGAAAGACCGACAGCGTGAGCTGCCGGTCTTTTGCGTTGGGAGAAAGGACGAGCATGAAGAAAACAATTCCTAAGCTGTTGACGCTGGTATGCCTTTTAGTAGCAATCATGGGGCTGTCCATCGTGACCGCCCACGCAGCCACGGTCACAGGCACGATCAGCGGCGGTAACGAGTACCGTTACCATGAGGACAAAACGCCCGTGCCGCAATGGGGGGCATTTACCAGCACAAAGCTGAAATACTTTACCAGAGATGATACGGGCGTAACGGTGCCTGCCTACTGTATGGAGCCATCCGTTCGGTCTGCCAGCGGTGATATGAGCTACTCCTCCACCAGTTGGAGCAGCTTGAGCTGGAATCAGCGGTACGCTGTGACGCTGGCACTCTCCTACGGCTACGGCGGCAACTATGATTTTTATGGCATCCATCCCGACTGCGCGCAGCTGGCGACGCAGGCGGTGATTTGGGAGTTCGTGTGCGGCTACCGCGGCACGACCTATCCCTACACCCTGTATGATACCACCTGCGCCAACCTGTTCCACTACGCCGGCGACGGCGTGCAGGAGGCGTATGACATCCTTATTGACCGCATTATGGGTCATGGCGTGATCCCCAGCTTTGCTGTGAAGTACCGCAATCAGCTTTCGGACGCCAATGCCATTACGCTGACATGGGACGGCAGTCAGTATGTGGGTACAGCCACCGATACCAACGGTGTGCTGTCGCAGTACTACTTCCGGACCAATATCAGCGGCGTAACCGTCAGCCAGCGGCGTAATGTACTGACCGTGACAGCCACAAAGGACACCGCAGCGAAACTGAACGGTTATATCAGCAGCGACTACGGCTACGCACTGGATGTGGAGGGCACGGAGGCTGTGCTGCTGGAGCCCAGCAATGGCAGCAATTATCAGGCTTGCGCCGCGCTGACCTCACTGCCCGACCCCGTGTGGGCGTACATTCATTTTAGGGTCAAAATTGTGGAGGAGAAAGGCAGCCTGACCATCAATAAGGTGGACGCGGAAACCGGCAAGGCTCTGGCAGGCGTGACCTATCGGCTATTTGATGCCAATGGTAAAAAGGTGGCTGACATGACTACCGGTGCGGACGGTAAGGCGGTATTCAAAGATTTACCACAGGGTAAGTACAGCTATCAGGAGATCAGCGCGCCCAGCGGTTATGTGGTGGACAACACCAAATATCAGATCACCATTACGGCCACGGTGTTGAATATTACGGCGAAGCGGACGAACGCGCTGGACAAGGCCAGCATTGAGATCGTCAAGGTCGATGGTGACAATAAGACACCGCTGCAAGGCGCAGGCTTCCGACTGTATGATGCGTCCAACAAACAGGTCGCGGAGGGCTATACAGATGCCAGCGGAAAGCTGACCTTCTCCAACCTGCGGTTGGGTAGCTATACCTACAAGGAATTCAAAGCACCGGACGGATATGTTTTGGATACCACGGCGTACTCCGCTGTGCTGAACCAAAACGGGCAGGTGCTGAAGGTCACTCGCGAGAATATGCCGGTCAAAGGCAGTATCGAGGTCTTGAAGGTGGACGCAGAAACCAAGCAGCCGCTGGCAGGTGTGGTGTATCACCTTTTCGACGCCGATGGCAGCAAGATCGCGGATAGCACGACCGATGCCACCGGCAAGGTGACGTTTTCCGGCCTGCGACTTGGCAAATACTTCTATCAGGAGATCAGCACCGTGGATGGCTATGTGCTGGACGAGACCAAATACGATTTCAGCCTGACCACAGCAAACCTCAATATCAAAGTCACACGCGAGAACGCACCCGCCAAGGGCAGCATTACCGTCCGCAAGGTGGATGTGACAAGCGCACCTCTTGCCGGTGCGGAGCTGCTGTTGGAAACCTCCGCAGATGGCAAGACATGGACGGAGGTGGGCAGAGTGACCACCGACAGCACAGGCGTTGCCGAGTGGGAGAATCTTAAAATCGGCGCACAGTACCGTGTAACGGAAACCAAAGCTCCGGCAGGGTACACGCTGCTGACTGAGCCGCTGTTCACGGGAGCATTGGACAGCGGCAACCGAGACATTACCATCACTGCCTGCAACAATGCGGGATTTGCCCTGCCGTTCACGGGCGGCACGGGATTTACAACCTATTTCCTGTTTGCAGCACTCATGCTTTGCATGGGCGTTTATTTTTGCAAAAAAATCGAAATGAAGGAGAACATCAAATGAAAAAGATCTATCGCGTATTGGCCATGCTCATGGCCGCTATCATGGCTCTGAGCCTCATCACCACAGCGTTCGCAGAACCTACCATCGATCCCGGCAAAAAAGCATCCCTGAGCATCTATAAATACGACATCACCAAGGCCAGCAACGACGGTACGTGGGACGCTGAGTCCTACGTTTCCACCGGCCTGCATGACGACGCGGTTATCGACAAGCTGAGCAAGTACGCTATTCAGGGCGTGGAGTTCACCTACCTCCGTATTGCCGACATCACCATGAACAATGAACTGGTAGACGGTCAGCGTCAGGTGGGTGTGCTGTATGGCTTCGACAGCTCTGAACGCTCCAATGCCGCGCTGTCTGCCATCGACCTGACTACTGCGGATGCTCACAAGACCGAGGGCGGCGTCAACTACTTCACCAGCGATATGCTGAACAACAAGCTGTCCGCTGCACTGGCTGCCAACACCACCACCGTGAAGAATGCGCTGGAGACCGCTGTCAAGAACGGCGGTGTGGCTATGCCCGAAACGGATGCCGCCGGCCACACTTCTGCTTCCAATATGGAGCAGGGATTGTATCTCGTTGTGGAGACTCGTGTCCCTGAAAATGTGACTTCTACCTGCAATCCCTTCTTCGTGTCCCTGCCCATGACCACCATTGACGGCGTGGCGTGGAATTACGATGTTACCGTTTACCCCAAGAACCAGACTGGCAATCCTACGTTGGATAAGACTGTGCGCGAAGCAAAGAACTCCACCGGCAAGAATACCGGCAGCCTGACCGACATCGCCGATGGGTACGCACATACCGCGTCCGCCTCTATCGGCGATACGGTGGACTATCAGATCATCAGCACCCTGCCCACCATCACCTCCAAGGCGTCGGCTTTGAGCGAGTACACCTATGTGGACACGCTGAGCAAGGGTATCCGCTACAACAAGAACGACGTGGTCATCGAGTTCTTCAAGGACGCTGGCTGCACCGACAAGATCACCACATGGGATGAAAACTCCGGCAAGTTCACCATGGCCTATGATGCCGCTGCTAACACCATGACCATCCGCATGACCGATACCAGCCTGAGCGAGATCAACGAGGCGGCCACCGTGCATACCGACAGCGTGAAGCGTGGTTACAGCGACTGCACCATGCGTATTACTTACGCCGCCACCCTGACTGCCGACGCCAAGATGGGCGATACCGACAACCCCAATGAGGTCGAGCTGACGTGGAAACGCACCAACACGACTTACTTTGATACCCTCAAGGACTGCTGTCATGTGTATACCTACGGCATCGACGTTCTCAAGCAGTTCAGCGATAACGGCGGCAATCTGCGAAATGTGAAGTTTAAGCTGCACAATGACACCGATGATGTATTCGTGGTTGCCGACCTGACGGATGGCGTGTACTATGCCAAGGGTTTTGCGGCAAAGAAAGCTGACGCTACTACGTTCATTCCCAATAGCAGCGGCCACATCGTGGTCAAGGGGCTGGAGGATGACACCTACTCCCTGACCGAGACTGCTACCGACAAGGGTTACATTTTGCTGAAGGACGCGGTCAAGATCGTTATCAAGACCGCCGAGAACGGCCAGTGTGAGAAGTGCGGTGTGAAGCTGCTAACCGCCTCCGCCACCGTCAACGGCAAGGATGTCACCATGACCGATGGCAACGCCATTGTGCCCCTGACCGTGATTAACAACCCCGGCTTCGACCTGCCCAAGACCGGCGGCTACGGCACGTGGATGTTCACTGTCGGCGGCGTGGCTCTGCTGGGTGCGGCGGCATTCATCGTAATCCGCAGCCGTAAGCACAAGAACGAGCAGTGAAGCGCTGGCTACTGGCGGCAGTCTGCGGCGTTGCGGCGTTGGGGTTGCTTCTCTATCCGCTGGTGGGAGAACTTCTGAGTGAAAAGTATCATTCGGACATAGAGACCAGTTACAGCGCCGCCATCGAAGATACTGACAAAACCGAGTTGACCGCCCAGCGGCAGGCAGCAGAGCAATATAATGCCATGTTGTCCGGTGCAACTATTACTGAGGGAGGGGCATCTGCCCCTCCCTTGGCGTATGCGGAGCAGCTCACGGTGGGCGGTGTCATGGCCTGTGTGGACATCCCTAAAATCAACGTGTATCTGCCGGTGCAGCACGGCACGGACGTGGACACGCTTGAGCGTGCCGTGGGTCATGTGGTAGGAACGTCCTTGCCGGTAGGCGGCAGCAGCACCCATGCGGTGTTGTCGGCTCACAGCGGCATGGCGAGTTCCAAGCTGTTTTCGGACATTGACCAGCTTACAGAGGGCGATGTGTTCTACATCCATGTGCTGGGAGAGGTGCTGGCATATCAGGTGGACAATATCGCTACTGTACTGCCCACGGATACCAGCCTGCTACAAATCGAGGAGGGCAAGGAATTTGTAACACTGGTGACCTGCACACCGTTCGGGGTCAATACCCACCGATTGCTGGTGCGAGGCCAACGGGTGCCTTATGTGCCGGAGCAGGAAGCACCTGCTGCCGCAGAAAAACCTGTGGCATCTTCGTGGACGCAGCATTACCTCACCGGCTTGGGTGTCGGCCTTGGCGCGGTGGCGGTAATCGGTGGTGCTTACTTTTTGGTAAGGAGGGTGCGCCATGCGTAAGACATCCCTTGTACTGGTGGTACTGTTGGCCGTGGCGGGTATCTGCGTCATGCTGTGGCCGGTGTTCACAGGACAAAGGCTGCAAGCCGACACAGATGAGGCCGTGCAGAGCTTCCTCGAAGAACGAAAGCCGGAGCAGCAATATCCCGAACTGCTGGCGGCTCTACAGGAGTACA
>ULOK01020634.1_pt1 | contig 18875 bp, 27 predicted proteins | sample 1952501 | NCBI WGS metagenome assembly ULOK01 (sample SAMEA4835601, study PRJEB28245) | human gut metagenome | biome: gut microbiome; material: fecal sample | place: Denmark | collected 2008
CGATTTTCTCATAAGGAGTATTATAAGAAACTGGCCATTGCTTGAAGAAAAGCATATTATTTGATATTATAAAGAAAACAGGAGTCTTGTAATAGAAAGGAGCACAGCATGGCAAAGCAGGAACTCTCTCTGAAACAACAATACCAGCGGCTCACGCAGGCCAAGGCGCAGGCAACCCGGAATGGACAACCTACCCCTAAGCTCGATAAGAAAATTGAAAAGATGAAGGCAATGATGGGCAGCACCGTACAGAAAGTGCCGGCTGCAAAACCATCTGCCAACAAGTTCGTGGACTACAAGGGTGTCAACAAGCTGCCCATGCAGGGTGGTGCCTTCACTCCGAAATAAGATTTGCCATAAATTGTTCATCGCACGGAAAGAACAGGATAATCTTTACAAAAGTCGAGGACTAATGGTGAAGTGATGTTGCAATGCTGCAGCACGGCACAGAGCCGCACAGCTTGGGATTGCAGTTATCGATCTTTAGGAGCTGAAGAGTGGTCAGTTGGCGAACAGATTAAAGGTCATCATGATAGCGCAGTAGTAGACGGGTCTCATCCTCCTCGATGACCCAAAACATATCAAATAAAAATGACACGTCCCAAAAGTGAACGCCGATGTTTTGGCGCACTCTTGGGGCGTGTTTTTCATGTTCAGTTCAGTCCGTCAAAAGGTATGCCTTTTGGTGCATAGAGGACCAGCTCTAATGGGGCTGGCCCTCTGTTGACTTACTGGAGTTACATCCAAATAAGGAAGAAGTAGAAATTGGCAGTAAAAAAGTTGAGATTGCCATTTCATCCTGCGCTCGGTATAATAGTAATATGTCAGAGATATCCATGCATGAGAAGATGTTCGTTTATGGAGGAACGAGGAAATGGGAATGACTGTTATCTGTTTTCACAACAATAACGAAGAGAATGGATACCTTAGCAACTGGTATCCTTCCACATTTACGCACAATGGTATCACCTTTTCCTCAATGGAGCAGTATATGATGTACCGCAAGGCACTTTCCTTTGGCGATGAAAAGGTTGCCACACAGATTCTTGCTACGGATAATGCTGCCGAGATAAAGGCTCTTGGACGGCTTGTATCCGGCTATGATGAGAGCCTATGGAACGGTATTCGACAAATCGTCGTCTATGAGGGGCTTTTCGCAAAGTTTACGCAGAACCCTGATCTAAGGGAGAGACTGAAAGATACTGGAAATGCATTTCTTGCTGAGTGTGCTGTAAATGATCGGATTTGGGGCATTGGTTTATCCATGCGTGATCCAAGCAGACTTGACCGGGCAAAATGGCAAGGCCAAAATCTACTTGGTTATGCCCTTATGATGGTGCGTGAAAAACTCTAAGAGGGTCTTGTCATTTCATTCCATAGGCACCTAAACAATTATACAGAAAACAAAATAACATCAAGGAGAAAAACTATGAATAAAACCGAACTGATTGCCGCAATGGCTGAAGCGAGTGGCCTTTCCAAGAAGGATTGCGAGGCTGCTCTCGCTGCATTTATCACGACTACTGAGAGCGCTTTGAAAGCTGGCAACAAAGTGCAGCTGGTGGGCTTCGGCTCTTTCGAGGTCAAAGAACGTGCTGCCCGTACTGGCAAGAATCCTGCAACAGGTGAGCAGATTGATATCCCTGCATCTAAGGCACCTGCGTTCAAAGCAGGAAAGGCTTTCAAAGACGCCATCCAGTAATTTGAAAACCCATAGAGAGGCACTTACGGTATTGATCCGTAAGTGCTTCTTTTTTAGCTAATCTCATAACGCCCCAACGCAACTGCCGTTTAATTGCGGCAAATTCGCCACAAATAAAATGCAGTTTCTGCTTTCTATTGCTGATAATTTGTACGAACCTGTTGTTGGTTACCAAACCTCCTCGTAAGTATTGATATAGATTACTTCACAGGAGGAATGCAAAATGAAAAGTTGCCAGTATAAGAGTTCCGATGAGCTACCCCTTATCCTCAATGTTCAAGAGGTGTCCAATTTCCTCGGCCTCGGGCTGTCTCAGGTCTATGAGCTTGTGAAGCGCATCGACTTTCCTGCCTTCAAAGTTGGAAGTCGTATCTTCGTGCCGAAAGATAAATTCCTTACCTGGCTAAATGTGCAAACAGAAGAGAAGGGCTCTCTCTTCTATACGGAGTGACAAGGATGGACGATAGTAAGATGCCGCGAATCCGGCGCAAAGAAGATCTTCCGGATGTGATGACGATGCCGCTCGTTGCAAAGACCCTCGGATGCAGTCTTACGGTTGCATATAGACTTCTAAAGAGAGATGACTTTCCCCATACGGTAAGTGGTCAAAGGGTCTATATTGACAAAGGAAAATTTCTCTCGTGGCTTGATGCTCAGACGCAAATGGAAAAGAGAGATCATTATGGCTGGTAGGCAAAGAGCGAATGGCGAAGGCAGCATTCGAGAGAGATACCCCGGCTGTTGGGAAGGTCGATATACTGCCGGCTACGATATTCTAACGGGAAAGCGTATTCAAAAGGGCGTTTTTGCTAAGACACGAAAAGAATGCGCAGCGAAGCTGGCACGAGCCATCCAACAGGATACAGGGCCTTATTATCGCAAGGGCAAAGGATATGATTCACAGCCCCTTTCTACATGGATTCGGCTTTGGTTTGATTCCTACACAAAGCCAAATCTTCGCCCCAGCTCAGCAGATGGTTATAGGAGCATGATCGAGAACCACATCATCCCGGTTTTGGGCCATATCCAGCTTTCAAAACTCAGCTCGATCCAGATTCAGCGCTTCTACAATGATCTGCACACACAGGGCCGCTTAGACAACCATGGAAATCGGAAATATGCGCCATTGTCTGCAAGTACTGTGAAACACATTCACGCTGTATTGAGTGGAGCTCTAAAACAAGCAGTTAAGGAGCGAATTATTCCCTTCAACCCTTGCGATAACTGTAAAATTCCGAAGCGTGAAAAGAAGGAAATGCATGTCCTGCCGCAGGAGAAGATTGGTGCATATCTGGATGAGGCAAAGCGACTTGGAGTCTATGCGCTTTTCTATTTGGAATTGACAAGTGGGCTTCGACGGGGAGAATTACTTGGCCTGGAGTGGGCTGACTTGAATCCTGAAACACGAATACTGACGGTTAACAAACAGCTCACCCGTTCTGGTGGAGAACTACGCATTACTGTACCGAAAACGGAGAATTCGATTCGGACAATAGCTCTTCCGGAGAATACTGTTGCCGTGCTTATAGAAGAGCACAACAAGCATCCTGATAGTCCTCTCATGTTTTGGTGTCCGAGAACCAATGGCTACTGGAGTCCAGACTCTCTTCGCCATCTACACAAGCAAATGCTCACCGCTGCCGGAGTGGATGAAAGTGTTCGCTTTCATGATTTGAGACATACATTTTCGACCTTAGCAATTCAGAGCGGCGTAGATGCAAAAACGGTCGCTGGCATGCTCGGTCACTATAGTGCCGCATTCACGCTGGACACTTACACGCATGTGACAGAACAAATGAAGCGAGGTGCGGCTGAAAAGATCGGCGTTTTTATGAACGCAAGTGTCAATGTGCAGGTTAATGTCGTTCACTCACCGAGTGCGGTAGTGCGTGGTGATTATGAATCGGATCTGGCTAACTGCCTAAACCCGTCGAATTCGACGGATTTAGATCCAACATCACAGTAGACATTGAACAAGGAAAAGGGACTCTGAAATCAGCAATTTCAGAGTCCCTTTTTTCGTTGGTCCGAGTAGTGCGACTCGAACGCACGGTCTCCTGGTCCCAAACCAGGCGCGATACCAACTTCGCTATACCCGGATGTATTATATTATTATAACAGGTCAAAATGCGCATGTCCAGTCCTCTATATAGCTTTTTGCATTTTATGGAATCCTGCGCTCTAAACGCCATTGAGTGCGTTTTGCACAGATTAAATCTGCTATGTTAGGGTCAGGGCTGTTTCGACCTTTTGTAATTGCGCTGGAGTGTACTCTGTATAAAGGGATGCCTCTATTGTATTCCCATCTTCATCAAAGAATTCAACGGTAAATGCTTTGCCGTTACCGAGTACATCGACAATGGTTCCTTCAGTCCCTGCTTTGACCCCAGTTTCGGGATCATCATTTTTCAAGGTAACGGTATCGAAAAGCTTCAACATGGTTATTTCCTCACAGTCAAAACGAGTATGCGGGGATCACATATTTGCTCCATGCAGCAGCCTGCTCCATACACTGCTGATAGTCCGTTCGCAGTTCATCCGTCAGAGCATAGACCAGCCGCTTCACAACAACCTTATTCTCTGCAATCGGTCGGAATTTGAGGCTAATAAGGTATTCTTGCCCTTCGCTGCACTGTGATAAAGACAGAAGATTTGTACCCGTCTTACGGATCCAGTTTTCTCCCCAGACGATCTCGCCGCAATGTGGACACTCAAAGGATACAACGTAATCATCGCTCAGAGCATCGCCAATATCAGCATAGGGCTCTTCAAACTCGTAACTCTCAACAACGCCATTTCTATTCTCTACAGTCTCCTTGTACTCGTTCAGTCCCCTTATGAGGCCTAAATGTGTGCAGAGAAGCGCTGTGCTCCTTGCGTCATTTAGGGCATCGTGGGAATCAAATGGAACCTCGCCGACGATCGCCAATGCATTGGCCAATGCGTATTGCTTTGTATCGTGTGTAACTTGATCCACAAAGATGTTCTGTAGATTGAAGCACGGGGGCATAAAGCTGGTATCAATATTATGGAGATCCATATTCTTTCGCAAAATACGAAGATCTTCCGTCCCCCAGACCAGGAACACAAAGTCATCGCCACACCAATCGCAGAAAGAATTAAACACCGTATGGAACCCTTTCCCTTTTTGTAAATCCCGATTGGAGAGTTTGGTGATCTCCGCTACCTTGGGGTGAAGCTCTGTATAGTACTGAGGCACAATGCGTTCATTGAAGGAGTCTACCACTTCAAGAGCCTGATTTAGCTTGATTGCTCCGATCTGAATGATCTCACCCGTCAAGAAAACCGGATCTTTGACCATCTCAGAAAAGGTAAGCGCCTGATTCCACTCCATATCCATGACAATGTACTCCACGGCAATTGCTCCTTCTTTCGTTCGATTGTAATCATCATAGAGCTGTCGGTGTCCAAAAGAACGGACAATGCGAATTATCCCGATTTGCACCTTGAATACAGATGATTATCAAATTATTTGCAAACAAAAAAAGCCCCTTTCGGGACTTGCGATTTACACGAAAAAGATGAGCCTTGACCACCAGAAAAAGCAGTCAAGGCTCATCTTTCGTTCTTAGTATCTAACATCAATTTAACCTCGCTTTCTTGAGTTGAGAGGGAGTTAGCTGTACATTGGACTCACCCTTTCTGTATCTATAAGATAGCATAGGATAGACAAAAAATCAATGCAGGAAAGACACAACTTATCTTTCAAAAAACTAGTCATTACAATGAAATGTGGCGCGAATGTGCAAGACCAGATTGACATCTCTGCGCGATTACTGTATCATTAAATTGTTGAGGGCTTTCACACATGTAGTGAAAGCCCTCATTTTTCTGTTATTGACTGAATCCTCTGGCTGCATACAATGCCTGCTTTTGAATTCGATTTCTCATGAGTTGCCGAAACGTAATGGGTGCCACGACCTCAAGGACTGGCCCGAAGGACAATACGCGGATCAGCAACTCTGTTTCATCATCTTGGTCATATCGGAGTGTGATTCGATATAGCTGCTCGTCCAGCTTCTGCGTCTCCTTTTCAAAATGGGAGAAATGCAATAGGACACGCTCCAAGCCATTGCGCTCATCATGTAGGAGTAAGGGTGTACTGCAGGAGGTGATAGCGAATCAGCTATTGCCCTCTTTTTTGCAACCAAGAGAGCTGTTGCAATTAACGGGGCCTATCCGTAAAATAGGAAGTAAGACGAAAGGAAACAACAATGTGGTGTACTCGTGCAAATATCATGTGGTTTGGTGTCCAAAATACCGCCGTAAGGTCTTGGTCAATGGCGTTGATGTACGACTGAAAGCCCTCATAGAAGAAGTCTGTAATGACTACCACATCGACATCATTGAGATGGAAATTATGCCAGACCATGTGCATTTGCTCATGGAAGTAGACCCACAATTCGGTATCCATAAGGCTGTGAAACAGATAAAGGGACGAACTTCCCGGATTTTGAGGCAGGAGTTTTCGTGGTTGACAATCCGCCTGCCCACACTTTGGACAAACTCATATTTTGTGTCGACTGTGGGCGGCGCACCTTTGTCGGTCATCAAGCAGTACATAGAGAACCAGAAGAATATCTGAAGGAGGGTGAGACAGTGGAGTATTCCTATAAGTTTCGCTTGTATCCGACAGCGGAGCAACAGGAGCAAATGTCCCGGAATTTCGGTTGCTGCCGATATGTGTTCAACCACTTTCTCACCCAACGGCAGGAACAGTACAAGAAAACAGGAAAAGCTCCCACACGGTTCCAGCAGGACAAAAGCCTCACAATGCTCAAACAGGAATTGCCGTGGCTGAAGGAAGTAGACTCCACATCTCTGCAAGCAACTCTCCAGGATTTGGATGCAGCCTTCCAGAACTTCTTCCGCCGTGTCAAGCAGGGCGAGAAACCAGGCTATCCCCGGTTCAAGAGTAAGCATGACCACCGGCAGAGCTACAAGAGCAAATGTGTGGGGACAAATATCAAGGTTTTGGATAAGGCCGTGCAGCTCCCAAAGTTGGGCAGAGTGAAATGCCGCATCTCCAAAGAGGTCAAAGGCCGTGTCCTGTCCGCCACGGTGTCCCGGAATCCCAGCGGCAAGTATTTCGTTGCGCTATGTTGTACGGGGGTGGAAATAGAACCTCTGCCCTCCACCGGGGCCGCCGTTGGCCTCGACATGGGCGTCAAGTCCTTCGCTGTCACCTCAAACGGTATGGAATACCCCAACCACAAATATCTGTCGAGGTCTGAGAAGAAGCTTGCCCGCCTCCAGAGGCAGCTTTCCCGAAAGTCAAAGGGGAGCAACCGTTGGGATAAGGCCCGGTTTCAGGTGGCAAGACTGCACGAACACATTGCCAACCAACGACAGGATACGCTCCATAAGCTGTCCTCGGAAATCATCCGCCAGAACGACATCATCTGTATTGAGGATTTGGCCCCGAAAAATATGGTCAAAAACCACCGATTGGCCAAGTCCATTTCAGATGCGTCTTGGGGCGAGTTCCGGCGGCAACTGGAGTATAAGGCTGAGTGGTACGGGAAGCAGGTGGTCACGATAGACCGCTTCTATCCATCCAGCCAGCTCTGCTCCACCTGCGGCGCACAGTGGCCGGGGACGAAAGACCTCGCTGTGCGGGAATGGGTATGCCTCGCCTGCGGCACTACCCACGATAGGGATACTAATGCCGCCAAGAATATCCTGAATGAAGGTCTGCGCCTGCTGGCGTAGCCAATACATGAGGTAGGGTGGGACACGCCCGAACCTATACGCTCGGGGAGACCATGTAAGACCTCGCATCGTGCAGGCTGCGGTCAACGAACCGAGAATCCTCCCGGCTTTAGCCGTGGGGAGTGTCAACACGATCCACAACAACATCGATACGGACGCCATGATTCTGCGCAAGGGTTCCGTCTCCGCACGGAAAGATGAAAAGCTGCTCATTCCCATCAATATGCGGGATGGAAGCCTCATCTGCATCGGTAAGGGGAATGAGGAATGGAACTGCTCCACTCCACATGGCGCCGGTCGTCTCATGAGCCGTCATGCTGCGTTTCATGCCCTCTCCATGGAAGAGTTTCAGAAGGAAATGGAAGGAATCTATACGACCTGTGTTGTTCCTGAAACCCTGGATGAATCCCCCATGGCCTATAAGAGCATGGCTGAAATCATAGACCAGATTGAACCTACCGTTGAAATTGTTCAACGGATTCGCCCTGTTTACAATTTTAAGGCGGCTGACTAAAATAGAAAGGCGGTGTTGCACCGTGGAGGAATTGATTCAAGAAAAACTACATGAGATTGAGAAGCGGGAGAACTGCCGAATTCTACTGGCGGTGGAATCCGGCAGCAGGGCCTGGGGCTTTGCCTCACCGGATAGCGACTATGATGTGCGGTTTATCTATGTCCGCGACAAAGAAAGCTATCTCAAACTGAACCGGCCGCGTGATGTGATTGAATTGCCAATCAACGATGTGCTGGACATCAACGGCTGGGATGTAGAGAAGGCGCTGAAGCTGCTCCACAAATCCAACCCAACCGTTTTTGAGTGGTTTTCCTCTCCCGTTATCTACAAGACCACCCCATTCGCCGACCAGTTCAAGCCTGTCATGCAGCATTACTTCTCTTCCAAAAGTGGCCTGTGGCATTACCTTCAGATGGCAAGTGGAAACTACCGCGATTACCTAAAGAGGGACATGGTCAAAGCAAAGAAATATTTCTATGTTCTGCGGCCGATCCTGGCCTGCCGTTGGATTCTGGACAAGGGGACACCTCCTCCAATGCGATTTGAGAAGTTAATGGACAGCCAGTTGCCCGATTATCTGAAAGAAACGGTCAAAAGTTTGCTTGACCTCAAGATGAATTCTCCGGAAGTCAAAGAGATCCCCCGAATCGATATACTCAACGGGTATTTGGATGAGAGCATTGACGAGGTGAAAGCCTTGGTTGAGCAATATCCCAGGGAGGTCGTGAAAGACTGGGATGAGCTCAACCGTTTATTCCTTCGTGCATTGGAGATGTGAGCTATATGATGATTCTACCGCCACAAGTGAATACCGCTATTTCAATGCTCTATGCAGCTGGCTATGAGGCTTTCCTTGTAGGCGGTGCGGTACGGGATTATGTGCGAGACAACAGCCCCGCAAAGGACTGGGATATCACTACAAACGCAGTACCTGCACAGGTGGAGTCCGTGTTTTCGGGATATCATCTCATCGAAACCGGCCTGAAGCATGGAACCGTAACCGTCGTGATTGACCATGAACCGATCGAAATCACAACTTATCGCATTGATGGAGACTACTCAGATCATCGCCATCCCGATTCTATCCATTTTGCCCGTAGCCTGAAAGATGATCTGGAGCGCAGAGATTTTACCATGAATGCTCTGGCTTACAGTCCACAAAAAGGTATTGTTGACCTCGTAGGCGGAAGAAAGGACATTGAGGACGGCGTCATTCGCTGCGTTGGTGATCCGAATTGTCGTTTTCAGGAAGATGGCCTTCGCATGCTGCGAGCCCTTCGCTTTGCGTCCGTATACAGAATGGCAATTGAAGCTGAAACTGCTTCCGCGATCCATCGCAATAAGGAATTACTTAAAGGCATTGCCGCTGAGCGTATTCAGGTTGAACTCACCAAGATGCTCTGCGGAAAAGGCGTTACAAAGGTCCTTGAGGAATTTGCGGATATAATTGCCATTCCCATTCCTGAGATCCTTCCAATGTTTCACTTTGAGCAGCGCAACCCACATCACGATAAGGATGTCTGGGGTCACACGATCACAGTTATTGACAACATCGCCCCTAAGCCTGTATTGCGCTGGGCGGCTTTACTGCACGATACTGGGAAGCCGCAATGCTTTTCAATTGGTGAGGATGGGATCGGACATTTCTTCGGCCATGCGGAAAAGAGTACGGCTATGGCTGAAGAGATTCTCAATCGGATGCGTTTCGATAATGCGGGGAAAGAGAGGATTCTCCGCCTCGTGCGGTATCACGATATGCCAATCACGGCAGACAGGAAGCCAATCAAACGGCTTTTGAGCAAGCACGGTGAGGATGCTACCCGGCAACTGATCGAGCTGCACAAGGCAGATACGCTTGGTCAATCGGCCATCTGCAGACACCGGATCGCAATCTTTGAGGAAGTATCGCAAATGATCAATGAGATCCTGCAGGAAGAGAGCTGCTTCACACTCAAGGACTTGGCAGTTAATGGACATGATATGATGATATTGGGCTTTCAGGGACCGACCATTGGCCGTGTGCTGCAGGAATGCCTGGATGCAGTCTTGGATGAGCAGATCCCCAACGAGCATGAGGCGCTGATGGCCTTTGCAAAGGATAGACAGCTGAAGAGTTAATACCAAAACGGCAATACCAAGCAGGTATTGACGTTTTGGTATGCACTGGAACTTAGGTGGGTTGTAGGGTTTTGTCGATGGTCGTATAATGAGTGATGAAGCAAAGTGACAATCGTGAGGTTGCCTTTGACTTCGATTATGCTACTCACTTGTTCCGGCAACTCTCTAAATCGCATCACAAGGGAACATTTTCCCTATTTTTGCGTCTATATCAATAAGGGATTCATGTATGATATGAAAAGGAGGCTGCTGATATGAAACAGAAAAAGAAATGGGTTATTCCCCTCTGTGTGATAGGAGTCATACTGCTACTTTGTGCGGGTGGCCTTTGGTATATGATAAATCACTCCATGAGTTTCTCTGTCGGACGCTGCTTAGTAGCGGACAACGGATCGTATATGTTCATCGATGGAAACTCACCCATTATCATGAGCAACCGAAAGGATAAGGAAGGTCTGTTCTCTGGCTTGGGGACCGGCGATAAGATTTTGATCTTCCACGATGGGATTGCGGAAACCTATCCAGGCAGGACCGGTGCGTATTGGTGTGTGAAATTGGAAGACGGTACGCAGGCCGATATTCCGGAACAGGTCATAGAAGAGCTTACGGAACTCGGATGGACCATTGTAGGAAATGAAGCTGATCCAGATTCCGTGACGCCTGAACCGGGAGCATACGCTTTTGAGGCGCAGTACATCCGGACCAATGGCGGACCTGAAGATGGCTATCCTTACCACACCGTGATCAGTTCCAGAGCGGAATTGGAAGCCTATTACGAGGCATACAAGGACATTTATAGTCTGGAACGAAGAGAGACAGTCTACTCCGACAGCACAATCGGCTTTTTGGATGCCTGCGACAAATACGATAACGCCTATTTTGAACGGCAGAATCTTGTTCTGATCGTACTGCAGGAAGGCAGCGGATCAATTCGGCATGAGATTACAGATGTGCGTCGTCACCGTATTGAGAACGGTGCATTGGATGGGTGGGACATTACGATTGACCGTAAGGTCCCTGAGGCAGGAACAGAGGATATGGCTCAGTGGCATCTATTCCTTGAAGTGCAGATGGGCGATGTGATCAAGGCCACCGACAAGGTTTGGATCAATGGAAAACAGAGCGAACGCACTCCGGCAATATCCGGTCTTGTTGGTATCAGTCGTACTCCGTCGATAAGCGCCTATCAGGATCCCTGGGGAGTGAAGCTTACTGCAAAGAATATTACCCCGTCTGGATTGACCATTGTTTGTACGCAGCAAGATGGAGAACCAACCGGTGAGCTGCAGACCGGCAGTTACTACGGACTCGAAATGCTGCAGGATGGCGAGTGGGTTGCGGTCGAGCTGCTTCCTATGGAGTATGAGCTTGCCTGGACGTCAGAAGCATGGATGATCCCTAACAATGCGGAAACAGAATGGGAAGTGAATTGGAGCCGCCTGTACGGAGAGCTTCCCGTAGGTTCCTACCGGATCAGCAAATCGGTTATGGATTTCCGGGGTACCGGTGATTATGACACCAAAACCTATTATGCAGGCTTTGATCTCGTGGACGCCGCTGACACAAGTAATGTTTCCTACGAACACGGCGGATTTGGCGTCAGTGTGCCGCTTCTTTCTGGTTGGGAATACAAGGTTGAGGAATACAGTGCCGATGGCATGAGCTATGGCGTCAGTTTCCGACCCGCTGGTGAAGATGGATGGATCGATTTCCAATATTGGCCTACATTCGGCGTCTGTGGCACCGGATTGTCAATGAAGGAATTTGGAAATGGTTCCATGGGCACCTACGATGGCGGTGCTATCTGGAACTTTATCAGTTACCCTGCCAGCAAAGGCAACTTTGTGGCAACGACCCAGGGTGTAAATAGCTGGTGGTCACGCTACGGCGAGACTGCTATGGAAATCATAACGCAGGTAATCTGCACAGACACCATCGTAGACTAAGGAGGGTACGCAGTATGAAACGAATTGTAGCGCTATGCCTCGCAGCGGCTTGCCTGATTTCTATGGTAGGCTGCGTAGGAGATACCAATATGGACGAAAAGAAACCAAACAACTCCGCATCGGCCTATGCTCTGGCACTGGCTAGCTATCCGGAGATGGCTCCCTACCCAAACGAGATGGAGTATTTTGATGAAAAGACCGGTGAGTTTGACAGCGATGGCTTTGATGTGGTCTATGACGCCTGGCAGTCGGACAGAAAGGCCCAACGCAGTCAGCCGGAAGGCTATGCAGACGGTCTGGAACCGTTCTTCGCCAGTTCAATCCGAGAGTTTCTCAGCAATTCCAACGGGGAGAACAAGGTATACTCTCCTCTGAGTGTTTACATGGCCCTCGCCATGCTGGCAGAGGTGACGGACAGTGAAAGCCGCCAGCAGATCCTTGACCTTCTAGGAAGTGAAAGCATTGAGGCTCTGCGCTCCCAGGCGGCCAGTGTTTGGAACGCCAATTACAGCAATGACGGCGCCGTGACAAGCATTCTGGCAAACTCCCTGTGGCTGAATGAGTCCGTAAATTTCAACCAGTCCACAATGGACAGTCTGGCAAAGAATTACTATGCGTCCTCCTTCCGTGGTGAGATGGGCAGCGAGGAATTTAATCAGGCCTTGCGGGACTGGATCAATGAGCAGACCGGAGGACTGCTGGAAGCGCAGGCCGATGGCCTGTCGATGGACCCCGAGACCGTTATGGCTTTGGCCTCTACCATCTACTACCGAGCCAAGTGGCACAGTGAGTTCAATGAGGCCGGAACGGAAAAGGGCCTGTTCCATCTGTTCAGTGCTGATGGAGAGACCGTGGAGTGCGACTTCATGCACAAGGGCGGCAGCAACACCTATTACTGGGCAGATCAGTTCGGCGCTGTTGCTCTGAGCCTGGAGGGCAGCGGCAAAATGTGGTTCCTCCTGCCTGATGATGGCGTGGCTATGGATGATCTGCTTGCCGATGAGCAAACGATGGAGTTCCTAAACAGCAATGGAAACTGGGAGAACAGCAAGCACCTGATCGTGAATATGTCCGTTCCCAAATTTGATGTTGTCTCTGATCTTGACCTGCGTGATGGCCTGAATGCGCTGGGTATTACCGGTGTATTCGATGCCACGGTGGCCGATTTCAGTCCCATGACTTCGAAAGTTGCAGAGATATTCCTTTCCAAAGCCGACCATGCAGCCCGCGTTGCCATCGATGAAGAGGGGGTTACCGCAGCGGCATATACCGTCATGATGATGGCTGGTGCTGCGGCGCCACCTGAAGAGGAAATGGACTTCGTATTGGATCGACCGTTCTTATTCGCCATTACTGGTGCAGATGGACTTCCACTCTTTGTTGGCGTAGTCAATAGACCGTGAACTGAAAAAAGGCAATAAGAAAACGGCAGTGCCACAATGTGGCATTGCCGTTTTCATGTATATCCGATGCATTGAGTTGTTTACCCCTCATAGGACTGCGGCTGGTAGCCATAGTGCTTGGCAAAAGCTTCATAGTCAACCCATTTCGGGTTGTCAAAGATCCTTGCAGCGTAGAGCTCAAGCGTGTAATGCTCCAGTTCTGCTTTCGTCTTTAACCAATAGGTGTGCTCCTTCTCCCACTCCAGGAGTTTATCGAACAAGTCTTCTTCGTGGCTCCGGACAATGAGCTCACGCACCAAATCGCGCCAGACATCGTTCCTGATGTCTCCAAGATCCGTCTGGATACCATTGCGGTACCCGTACTTCTTATCTCTCCCAGAACCAGAAAGAAGAATCGATTGACCAGTGCTGAAATGTGCGTGTAGATCTTTATGCGTGAGTTGATCTCTGTTAGGAACTGCCGATAGTGAGTCAATAATCGTGCGCGGATACATAGACATACCTCCATTCTGGTAAGTCTTACGGATTAACGGTCGAAGATGCAACAAATCGATCATAATGAGCAAAAAAGGAAAACCGCGCCACACTGTTGTCGCCGTTCTGTGATATAATCGAACTATGTCGAATAATCAATTCCCTTTGAATCAGCCGCATCCGACCATCATCAAGAAACGACCGGATTGACAATGCACATATTATGTAGTATTATTGTAGTGCAAAGGAGGCTTGAACATGGATTCCAACATGACTTTTCGCATTGATTCTGAAGTGAAAGCGCAAATGGCAGCCATCTGTGATGCACTGGGCATGTCAACTTCTACTGCCTTTAATATTTTTGCCAATGCCTTTGTTCGAGCAAAAGGCATGCCTTTTGCTGTCACGATTCAGGAGCCTGTAACAGCTGTGAGCCGCGAAAAAATGCTGGCGGACACCGATCAACTATTGAGCGAGTTCGCTTCTGACTATAAGAGGATGGCAGAATGATTTGGGTTACAGCAGAAGATGTCGTAGCGATTCATAGCCGTATCATTCAAGTTTCTGGTGGCATTGATGGTCTGCGTGATCGTGCTGGATTAGAAGCGGCTATTGCCGCACCCCTTCAATCATTTGGAGGAGAAGATCTTTTTCCAACTGACATAGAGAAAATCGCTCGTATTGGGTTTGGGTTAGCGTCCAATCACGCATTTATCGATGGCAATAAGCGAATTGGCGCCATGGTCACGCAACTGCTACTCAAATGGAATGGATATCAGTTCCAATTGGAGCAGAATGAGCTGGCCGATATGTTCATTGGTATCGCGGATGGCACAAAGGACGAAACGGAGCTTCGGTATTGGATCAACGACCATATTGAATAACGAAAAGGTTGCCTCACGCAATAATGTGAGGCAACCTTTTCGTTCGTGGTGGGCCAGATTGGAGTCGAACCAACGATGTTTCTCATGTCACGGTTTTACAGACCGCTGCGCTCGCCAACTACGCGTACTGACCCATATGGCGGAGAGTGCAGAACTCGAATCTGACACCATGCGGTGCGATCCGCTTAGCGGGCGGTCCCCAGACCTTCTGGGTTCACTCTCCAAGTATGGCTGGGGTGGTTGGATTCGAACCAACAAATGCCGGTGTCAGAGACCGGTGCCTTGACCGCTTGGCGACACCCCAATAAAATGGCAGGGATAGGGCGACTTGAACACCCACGGGCGGTTTTGGAGACCGCTGCTCTACCAGTTAAGCTATACCCCTGTATGATGGTGATGCCTGCGGGACTCGAACCCAGCGTTACAAGCTTGAGAGGCTTGCGTCCTGACCAATTAGACGAAGGCACCAAATTGGAGATACGGGTCGGATTCGAACCGACGATTAACAGCTTTGCAGGCTGTCCTCTTTAACCTCTTGAGTACCGTATCATGGTTGGGATAGTTGGATTCGAACCAACGGTGCCGGCGTCAAAGGCCGGTGCCTTATCCGCTTGGCCATATCCCATTATTTTGGAGATCCGCGCCGGACTCGAACCGGTCATTGCAGCCGTGAAAGGGCTGTGTCCTAACCATTTAGACGAGCGGACCGTATGGCGAGAAGCAGAGCTTCTCGCATTTAAGCGACGGCGTCGTCGGTAATGAGAATGTCGTCAATGCGGACATGCAGCAGCGCCGCAAGAACGATTAGATTATCTACCGTTGGCAACGCAGCTCCATTCTGCCATTTGTAAATAGCTTGCGGGGAATTGAAGCCGAACACCATTTGCAGGTCATGCACGGTGAGGCCTGCTGCTTTCCGTAGCCGCACAATATTTGCGCCAGTACGCATTAAGTCGATCGTCGGGAACCCCATTTCGAAGGACACCTCCTCTCCAAATCATTTGAACTCATGGGCATGAAAAAGCCGCTTGTCTATACACAAGACAAGCGGCTTCAATGATTCAGGAAAGGAGTTACCGGCAAATCGCTCTGCCAGTCTAACAGGTACTCATTCCAATCAAATTCTTCTGCTTATCTTGATATGGGCATGCTTCGCTGAAGCTATATTCCTCACACTGGAAGATAGCCTGCCATTCGCTCATATAGAAGATAGCGGAAGAAATGGTCTTCATGGTGCTGCGTCCTTTCTGTAAAGTAGTTGTTCTTGGTTTCTGACTGTACTATACCACAAGCCTCAGCATTTGTCATTCAACTTGTGGTTAAAAGACTGGAATTTTTGCGCGCAATCTAACTATGAGGAGATGTAAGTCCCGCACCAGTCTAATACCTGCTTGAATTCTTCGGCCACTTTAATTGTTCCATACTCATCACAGATTGTGTAGTCCGGGTGTGACTGGAGCCAACGCATGACTGAGTCAAGGTCATGGAAGCCATTCTCAGTGCGCCATGAAAAATGGCCCGCTCTTGCCGTTCCGATTACAATGGATGTCCCTTCTGGTTCCTCAACAGAGAATAGCGCACGGTCAGAAAGCTTGTCTATGAGATCCTCTTTGATCTCCTGCAAGTCAGCAGATACAGAGGCCTCACGCATCATTCGGAGACATTCTGCTCGGATTGCTGAGACCTTTTTCTGGAATTCGGCGACTTCTTCGGTGATCCGTGTATTAACAACAGAATATTGTGTGCTCACAGCTCATCCTCCTGAACTTCTTCCGGCGCGGCATACTCCACCAGATAGTCATAGAGCGCACCAGGTTCTGTCAAGTCCACGCGGATTTCTTTACCGTCCTCATCATCCCACCAGACTGTGTATCCGGCATCCGGCGCTTCATATAGCCACCATCCGATGTAGTCATATTGATCTTGCATTGTGTATTTCAGCAGCTCCCGGAGCGCAATCAGGTACTGATTCTCCGAATCAAACACAGGGAACCCATCGCAGATCTTTGATAGCGCGGTATTAAACTCGTCGATCCGAGCTTCTTGCTTTTGGATATTCTCGATCGTGCTGAGGAATAGCTCTTTCGGTAACATAGGTCTTATTCCTTTCTCGCGTCCTGTGCGGAGAGAATTTCCTTGAGTGTTCTTGGCTCGTACTTCATATATGGCATCATGCAACCGACATTGATAGCACGAATGGGCTTTCCTTGTTGAACACTCAGCTTCTTATTCTCGTTGAGCTCTTTGACGCATTTCTGGAAGAACGTCTCTTCCACAGTATTGTGAGTGTGAGCGTAGAGAAGGATCGATCCGCGATGCTGCCCATTCCACATCAGAATGGGATAGTGCATCAAGCAGAGCTTATACGACTGTCCGTCAAAGCTTTCGCTGATCTCGCGATAATCGGTGATGTCAGCGAAGAGCTTCTGATACCTGTAATCAGACAGATCATCGTGATTCCCTCGGAACAAAATCTTCCGACCTTTAAGCTGCGCGACCAATGCGATGAGTGCTTCGTTTCTACCCCGCATGGCCATATCCCCAAGAATATAAACGGTATCGCCGTTGGTGATCTTGGCGTTCCAATGCTCAAGGATATACTGGTTCATTTCAGCCACGGTGGCGAACGGTCTCCCGTCATAGTTCACACCCTCACCCGTCTGATTCCGGTTGAAGAGATGGAGGTCTCCAATGAAGTAGTTCATGTGATAGACCTCCTCATGAAATCCGGTAGATCACACGGACTTGCGAAGCCGCACGATCTCCATAGGACTGACCTGCCTCATAGGGAAGCGCTTCGTTGAAGCATTCTACCTGAAATCGCAGGCGATCTACGATTGAGCGGATCTTCTCTGCATTATCAAAGACATCATTCCAACGATATAGGACATACTCGCTGCGAGCCGTATAGGGAAGCTCAAGCACCTCATGAACAGTTAAATAGTCACAGATGTCATCGATCTCATGGGACTCATATGCGGCAATCTGATTCCGCGTCACATAGTATTCGTTTTGGTATGGCGCCTTCAGGAGTTTCTCGAAATCCGCAAGATTACCGGCAACATAGAATTGCTCCAGTCGAACGCTATCTTCACACTCTGCAGGGATACTGGATAGGAGGAGATTCTGTGTACTTTCCGCTAGATCATCAAAACCGATCCTCCATGCGCCATCGATCAGGCTTTCCAATTGGCCAACAAAGCTGCGGGAGAAGGTTGCAAGGTATTGATGCCGCAGCTTTCCGTCAAAATCCTTTGTATGTAGGTCGATGTTGTACCATTTGTCTTTATACTTGGCCTCGACCATAAAGTCGTAATATGTGCTCATGTAAAACCCTCTTATTTCTCCTCCTGAGCCTCATCCATCAGGCCCAGCGCCTCGACAATCTCGGCCTGTCGCTGCATCCGGCGGATCATTTCCTTCTCCGCAGAAAGGGAAATCTGATGCGGCAGCAGCGCATAGTCCTGAAACATGAAACGGATCTTGTCGATCTCCTTGTCCGTATGATAGTGACCGCAGTACCAGCGCTCGTAGTGCAACCTTGACTCGATTGTATCAAGCCATTGCTCGGTACTCTTATCCACACTCGACTGGTCAATCATGGATAGAAATACTTCGGTCGGCTCGTACCTGAGCGGGCAGGTGTGCGACAGCACAACATCGATCTTCCAATCACGCTCAGATAGCACACGCTCAACTTTCTCCTTGATTTCATCGGACGGCTGCTCGTCTTCAAACCAGTTATAGCCTCTTGTCAATCGGTAGTATTTATCGACGCTATACGCACCTCCAATGACAATACAGGAATGGCCAAAGAAATCATAGATCTCGCCGTCAATGGCAAATACGAGGTTTGGATACTCGGGCTGAACCCATACCTTCCCACCGTGGTACTCTTTCACCTGATAGCCCAGCTCTTTAGATGGGCGCATTTCATGGTTGCCGTGGATGCAGAAGAAAGTGATCGGAATCTTCGTCAGATTATCTTTGCCTCGGTTGTCTCTCCGATCTCCGTAGTAGTTCAATCCGACGTCACCCAAGATAATGAAAGTGCTTTCGGGTTGGACCTGCTGCCTCTCACAGAAAGAGATGATCCGCTCA
>ULOK01047864.1_pt1 | contig 18851 bp, 26 predicted proteins | sample 1952501 | NCBI WGS metagenome assembly ULOK01 (sample SAMEA4835601, study PRJEB28245) | human gut metagenome | biome: gut microbiome; material: fecal sample | place: Denmark | collected 2008
AACCGGACATACCTTAGCAGGGTGGTGGGAGTATGAGAACCGCGTTAGGGATAGGAGAATAAAGCCCACAGCAAGGCGAGGACTTGACGCGGATAGCCCAGCAGTATACTGAAACGCCCAATAAACAGTACAAAATATCACGACAGAATCCTTCATCATCAGGAAGGAAATCCGAGCAAAGTACGAAGTATGAAATTCAGGAATCATACAAGCAAAAAATCAAACTCACTTAAAAGCAGCATAACACATTGTCATTCAAGCAATTCTTCCGAAAGTACCATTTTTATCTGTTAATTAACTCTATAGCCTATGAAATATGACATCAGGAAACGAGGTCTCTCATGCATAATTTATAAATTTGAAAGAAAAAGGGATTATGGCAAGAATAGGATATATAGTGACAGAACTACCAGAACAGTGCATCGAGGAAGACGAACAAAGGATTCAGAAAGAGAACTGCGACTTCATCTACAGGGAGCGGTACAACGTAGAGGGGAAAACTAAAGAGCTGAAGAAACTTATAGACAATCTGAACGACAGGGATGAAGTTATCTTCTTATCAATGGCAAATGCCTTTAAAGGAGTAAGACAGCTTTGCTTATTCCTCAATATCAGTAGAATTAAAAATCTCAGAATTATATTCTTAAGGGACAGGATAGACAGTTACGGAGAGAAATATGAGAGTTCCACTGAAAATCTGCTGCACGCCATATCGACACTGACAGAAGAATCATACGCTATCAGGAAGATAAGGAAACTTTCGGGAAAAAGAGAAAGGAGCAGAAGCCAAGCCAGGCAGCTTCGCAATGAGAAATGCGTGGATCTGTACAAAGCGGGCGTACCGACAGATGAGATAAAAAAGCAGGTTGGTTTCAGAAGCAAAAGCTCTGTATTCAGGATTCTCAGAGCCAGTGGGGTGAAGACTGACAGGAGAAGGGATAGTGAGAAATAAAATTCAGCTATCTGCTTTTATTAGAGAGTAAACATTTTCAAAAAGCATAAGCAGTTTCTTCTCAAAATCATCGGTAGGATGAAAAGAGGAATAAAAAAGCAGTCCGCTGTATGAATTATAGAACATGTCAGAGACTAAAAGAAGATTCATATTGTCTTTAATTTCTCCGTTTTTCTCTGCAATAAGAAGAACATTCTTTATAAGTTCTTTTTCTCCGGCTTCTAGAGAAAGGTATTTTTCATAGAAAGAAGGATGATATCTTTGAGAATTAAGAATAAAAAGAGAAAAGGCACGTGCTGTTTCATCAACAGGAAGCTGAAGGAAATCCTGAATACGGTGAAAACGCTTGTGCAAGAAACTTGCATAACTCAATAGAAAGTCATGAAGGGCAAATTTATCAGAACCAGAAGTTTTAATCATAATATCATCTTCAACTTTAATCAGGTCAAGAAAAAAAGTATCTACAACCAACCGGAAAAGTTCAATTTTATTAGGCGCATAATGATATAAGGCCCCTTTGGAAATATTTGTAGCTTTTATCATGTCGTCATAAGAAACATCTTCATAATGACGAGTAAGGAATAATTTGAAAATGGTTTCAAGTATTTCTTTTCGGTTCTGCTTCATAAAGATAAGATATTATAGAAGTAAAGATATAAAAAACAAGGGAAATAATAATTTTAAAATACAAGAAAACCTATAAAGCATGGATATTTGCATAAAGGCTCCCGTCAGGAGCCTTTTATTATTACCACACAGTCCTCGACTTCGGTGGGCAGACCGAAAAGAGGGTATCGTGTGAAATAGGGTTGTGCTTCTTCATCAGGAAGAGTACAGACGAGTTCTGCACCGATACGTTTCAGCGTTTCATCAATCATCCTGACTTCTTCATCTGTCAGACCGGTCATGTCGCCGTTGAAGATGTAACCGAAAGCCCATGTCGGGATTTTCTCTATGCTCTGTTTCATGGTATATGGGTTTAGATTTGTACTATCTTGTCTATTCTGCCGTGAAGGAAGTTTCTCAGTGCCGTCTTGTCGATTGACTTGTATTCGTACCAACAGCCGTACTGATTGACGAGAAATGTCTTCAGGATGTCAGAGAAATCAAATCTCCAGCCTCTCACCGGGATTCCGCTCTTGAAGTAGGTGTTATGGTTCACCTGGTATGAAATCCAGTTCTTTTCCTCACGGCTGAGTTTTTCCTTATTGTTCACTTTCTGACGAAGGATGTAGGCTTTTGCGTCCTTAAGAGTGTCAAGTGCGGGCACTTTCCACAATGCGAATTTTGTTGCTATTGCTGCCATAGTCGTTTGAATTTATGAGTTAATGAATTTATGCGGATCTGAGAGCGAGGGAGTTGAAGTTTCAACCATCTGCCGTATCATTTCCGACATTTTTTTATGCGTCTTCCGGTCGCATCGGTCGTTTCGTTTCGGTGCCTGGTTTGAAGGGCATAGCAGAAGCAAGGTTTTGAGAGAAAATACCTCGCCTCCGGCAGGGAAGATTTTCACTCAAACCGACAGGCCTGACCTTGATGAAGCGGAACAGCCCGATATACCTTTGCACCGCAGAACGGAATGGCCAACTGATGCGGACGGGGCCGGATGGTGGAGGATAATGAAGTGAAGGCAGAGGATTTACCTGAATAGTAATTTCTTTTCTGATGATAAAGCAAAAGACAATAATATAACTTATCTCTTTAGTAGATATGAATTATTGAAAGACAGCATACTAAACTTATAGATTTAGAATAAAATGGCTATATTTGTTATCGAATATGACTTGTGGTGTATTTGATAAAGACAGTTTCATTGACTTAAATATGGAGGAATAAAAATGAACGGGACGATTGATTTTTTAAAGCAACATGAAAGCAAAACGCCTTCAAGATACCAGGAAAACGCGGAATGGAGACGTGAAAACCGTGAATGGCTTAAATGGTCTCGTGACGTTGCCTTGTCACTAATTGATTACATGGAGACAAATGGAATCAACCGTAACGGGCTGGCAGAACGTCTCGGTGTTACGCCACAATATGTAAGCAAGATATTGTCCGGCAAGGTAAATTTCTCATTTAAAAGTATTGCTGAGATAGAGAACAAACTATCCATCAAACTCTTAAGAATTATGGAGCCGGCATAAATGACAGCAATAAAATAAGGGAAGAACAACATGGATAAAGTCTGTTCTTCCCTTATTGTTTTTGATTGTGTTACAGAATCAAAAATGAAAGTATTTCTTTATGTGGCGGAGGAATGGGGTGGGTTCCTTGTCGATAGAGTAAGGGGTTCCCCATTTTGATATTCCGGACACGGATTCTGCGTATGTGATGTGCAAGCGTTTCTTTGCCCTGGTCATGGCCACATAGAAAAGTCTTGCGGATTCTCTGATACCCTCAGGAGTCTTCTTGTCAAAGAACGGATAGACACCATCGGTTGCCTCGAAGATGATCACGTTCTCAAACTCCAGGCCTTTTGCCTTGTGGACTGTAGAGACGAACACCTTTTCTGTTACACATGAGCTGTCACACAGGTCAGCCTCTCGATAAGTCGTTATATCGAGAAGGTGGGCTGAAAGCTGCTCCTTCAGGCTCGGTGTCTTTTCCGGAGAGATTACATCATTACGGAGGAAGCTGAAGATGTACTGCATCTTCGGGTTCGCCGCTATCCACTCTTTCTGTATGAATGTACCGTAAAGTTGCTCCAGCTCGTCAACAAGCAGAGGAGATTCAAACGATCTCTGGTAAAGACGGCTGAGTGTGCCGTGATAGATGTCGGCGTAGGCTCTACGGAACAGCTCGGCCACGGCAGAGTTGTTCTGAAGGCAGTCGATGTGCTGCTGCATGTTGGCAGCAAAGATACCCAGGAAGTGGTCAAGCACGGACAAGGTAGCGATAACATCATCATCAGCCAGATGGGAGTTCTCACCTTCGAGACCGAAGACCTCCAGCAGGGATTTGAGCTTATAGGACTTCAAGCGTGGAGCCATGATACGTGCCACCCTGAGGGTATCGAAATACAGAGGATGAACGGTAAAGAAAGAGAAATCAGCGCAATCCCTACGGAGATTGTAGTCAAGAATATAACAGTCATATTCCACGTTCTGGCCGATAAGGGTACAGTCACCCACAAAGTCCAAAAACGCACACAGACCGGTCTTCCGGTCAACCTTTTCGGCACGTTCATATTCCTGAAGAAGAGGGTTAACGATGCCTCCGAGCATGGCCGGTATCGTCTTGTCTGTGTGAAGGATGATGTTGAAGCGGTCGGTAATCTTCCCGGCATTCACCTTGATAGCCGCAATCTGCACGATGTCATCCTCAAAGACATTCAAGCCTGTGGTTTCCGTATCAAAGATGACGTATTCGCCCTGGCAGCACCTGTAAAGCTCCAGCATGTATGAGCTGCGCGTGTAGTTGAGAAAATCAGACGGCAGCAGGTAGTTGTCACGGAGATGCTTCACGAAGCGCCGTGCCTCGGAGTCCTCATTGAAGATTCCTGTCCCGGTCAGGATCTTTGACCAGGACATCATGTTGGATTCCATATACACCACCTGCAAATGGGCAAAAAGCAGCTGCGCCTGACGGGTAGTGAAAAGGTCTGTTCCGGAAATCTTGAAGTGGGGGATATTCCGGTCGGAGAGTTCACGGGAAATCTGGTCTGCATCTTTATTCCAAGGCACCAGAACGGCCACCCTTTCATCAGGATAAGCGGTACAGAAACTGCCAACACTTTCAGCCACCAGCCTTGCTTCATCATCCTTTTCGGGAGAGGACATGATGCAGAGAGAATCCTGTCCGGCTTCAGTAAGATTGTTCGTCTTGGGCAGGAAATGAGGGTCAACATCAAGTTCCATGTTGGCGTATGTATTGAAGACATCCAAGAGATATTTCGGAGAACGGTAGTTGAAATACAGGCGGTGCATGTTCTCTACGCAGCGTTCACGCAACCATTCAAGCGTAGCGAGCTTTGCACCTATGAATGAGAAGATTGCCTGCTGCTCGTCACCGAGATAAAGGGTCACGTTTTCCTTGGAACGGTCGGTAAACAAGTCGATGATACCGAACTGGAAAGGGGAGAGGTCCTGAACCTCGTCAATCTGAATCCAGGAATATTTCTTCAGCCTGTCCTGATGCTGTGAAGCGTGAATATAGGTCAGAATAAGCAGGTCATCGAAGTCAACCAGATTCCTTTCTTCCTTGTACTGTTGGTATTCTCTTGCCATCCTGAACTGCTGGAGACAGTCATCCAGATATTGCGATGACCGGCCAGAGGTTTCCACTTTCGGAAAAACAGTACCGTTGTAGAGTCCGGCAAAGTTCTCCATCGTGTAGTCGAGGGACACCAGCTTGAACAGTGTCTTATAGTCAAACGTACGGAACAGGTCGGTGTGCAGCAGGAACTCTTTAGGACAACCGTTTGCAATCATATATCCAAGGTGCTGCAGTTTGATGGCATTGGTAAGAATGCGTTTGTTGCCTTTGTTGGCCAGGGAACCTTCATCCCAGCCGAAAATAGAAGCCATAATGGACAAAGCTTCCTGCTCGTCTATGACGGTCGTATCACGTGCCACCACATTGTTGTCAAAGAGATAATGCGAACAGAAGCGGTGTACGTTTCCAACAAACAGACTCATTTCTCCCGAAATTTGCAGTCTTTCGAGTATTCGGGAGCGCATACCTCTGGCCGCCCTGTTCGTGAAGGTCAGACAGAGCATGTCATCCAGCGGCACACCGCATGAGAGGGCACGAACCACCCTTTCAGCAAGTATATCCGTCTTGCCGCATCCCGGAGGAGCCAGAACCAGGTGATAACCGCTGTCGAGGGTGATTACTTTCTTCTGGAACTCGTCATTCTCATACTTTTTGTCGAAGGTGTATACCGGGTATTCGTAATATGGGAACTCGTTCGATGATTCCGGCAACATGGCAGACATATCTTCTGGTATCATAGGCTACAACTGTTTAAGGATTTCCCGGGCTTCCTTAAGAATCTCTTTCTTGACTTTCCTGCTCAGGAGAATTATCTGAAAAGCTTCCTTCAGCTTTCCTAGCGCAAATATCTTGTTTGCCTTACTCAAGGTCTTTTGAGAGTTTAAGGTAAAGGAAGCGAACATAGGATATTTACGGGCAATATCTTCAATGGTAACATATCTGTTTTCCTTCAACTCCGGATAAAGAATGCGCACAAAGACCTCTTTACCGGCCTTTTGAAGCAGGTAATTCACCTCAGTATCAATATTTTCCATCAGTTTATCCATACCCATATCTCGTTTTAAGATTCATGTTCATCATCGGTCAATGCAGAAGGTTCTTCTCAGGAAGCGGTATCATCCGGCATGTCTTGTATCCTTTTACGCCAGAACGCCCAGTTCCTTTCTTCTTCCTGCCTTCTTTTTTCGACCCTTTCCTCTTCTTTCTTCTTCTCGTATTCTGTAAGATGCTTCTCACAACCACATTGAGCCATCTTCTGCTCTATAAAACGCTCGATTTCCTCCCTGAAAATTTTGGGAACCCGTATCACACACGTCTCATAACCTTCATATTTGGATTTTCTACCTGAATTGTACCGGTATCCTCCTTTCTTCTTCCGCTTCAAGTCCTTTACTTTAAGCTGAAGACGGTCATAGCGTGCCCTCAATCTTGCATCCCTTATATCATTCAAAGAATCAATGCGGTCAAGGTTCAGCTTGTCAAGAATATCTTTCATTTCTCTTTCAGCCTCCTGAATCTTACCATCCAGGTCAAGCAGTCTCATTTTATGGTCAAATGCAGTCATACGATAGGGTTTGATTAATGTACGGATTCCGTAACGGAATCCGTACTATATTGATAAAAGTATTCGTATCCTACAAAAATAGATGAAAGAAGCTATTTTTGCAAAAAATTCAGAAGTCAAAAGACAGTTGTAATTCTCCGGCACTCATGGCCTTCCGGTTTTTCAATGACTCTTGTACCCGGAGAACGAGATTCGTATGTCCAGCTTCAAGAACCGTGAATGTAGGCAGCCAGACATTGGCCACACGCACAAGATTGAGCTGATAGCTACGCCAATGCTCCAGTGTGAGTGTATTCATCCAGGCAATTTCACCAGGAACGGAGTTCATCAGCATGTTGATGGCAGTCATCTTCACGCAGGTCAGGTCTATATCAGAACCGTAACAGAAGATACGGTCATTCGGATTTGTCCGGCTCAAACTCTTGACAGCGGACAGCAACATTCTACCGGAACCGCATGTAGGGTCATAGACTGACTGACCTGGGCGGATATTGGCACATGTGACAGCGGCCATCAGGTCGGAAACATGCTGTGGCGTGAAGAACTGGCCGTTATGTCCGTGACTTATATGTTCCATAAAAACCTCACCAATTATGTCACGGAACCCTTCAGAATGGTCGGCTACCACCTGCACCATCCGCATGAATATTCTATTCTCCTGTTCATCATACAGTCTGTCAATTTTCGCATAATCCTCTCTGTATTTACCGCATGAAAGGACGAAAAGGAACACATCCAAGAAATCCCTGAATACCTCGGCACTACCGTGAGAACGGCTCAGGCTATCGAACAACGTCATAAATTCTTTGGGTATCATAAAACAAAGCGTTAAAGGGAAACAATAAAGCGAAACCACACCAGCGGACTGCGGCACCCCCGATGGGGTGCCCAATAAACCTAACGGTAGTCACCTGGCCCCATAAAAACCACCTCACCGCTAAACTGCATCCAGCTGATTGAACTGAGGTGGAAATGGCATACGTCCTGCAAAAAATCCTCTATTTCCTCACTGTCCTCCAGAAGAACATCCAAAGAGATTGATATGACCTCACCCGTATTGTGGTCCAGAACGGCCAGTTTCCCATAAGCCCAGTCATTGAATAACGTGGCATGCAAACTGTTATGCCGGGCTATCGGGTAACGGCCATCGGTACAAGGCAGTAAACCTTTAGCTATTATCCACCCCACCACTTCATAACCATCCACCATTTCACAAGCAGCCATCACATTCTTCTTTCCGTCATACAGCATACGATAAAGCGAGAATCCCTCCGGAAGCTCGACCTCTGTCATATCAGATACCGTATAGAGTACAAATTCTTCACCGTTCAACAGCCAAACGTAAAACTCAAAATCATTCAAATTCTTCATACACGACCTATTAATTGTAAAACCTAAAATTATTCTTCAGCGAGATTTAGACCTTTTTTTTAAAAACCTTTGTCTGGGTTTGGTCTTTTGTCCGCTGACTTTTTTTTAGATTGAGAATCATTCCCCATCTGAGTTTGAGCCTTTTTTACGGCTTAAACAGGTATGGGAAAGTGGAATCAGAAAAGTTTTGAACAAAAAAAATGTTGGGGAGGCATGACGACATCGTTATTTTTTTTCAGGGCAAAGGCCGTGGCCGGAACTCTTTCATTTCCACTGACCCTTATAAATTTGCCGTCAAAAAACAAAGGCTCTCCGATGGGGAGTAACGAATTTCTTAGGAGGAAGCGGACAGCAGAAAAGAACAATGAAAGACAATCGGAAAAAGAATGAATAGTAGTAAAAATACACTGAATCGAAAATTTGAAGCGAATAGTCCAGTACTTACTGCAACCACCGGAATGTATCTCATTAAAAATAAAATATTTCATAAAAGGCAGAGACTCATCTCTGAAAAATATAATTTAACAGAAACGACACAAAAAAGCGGTCAAGAAAACCTTGACCGCTCCACCCACGCACATTCCGTAATGGGCTTTGCCAGAGCTCCGCTTGTATATTCCAAATATAGCAAATTAAATCGGTAAAACAAAAAATAGAAAATAAGAAAGTTACAAAAGCATATCTATCCATTATAATTTGTATAAAGAACAAGTAAAGGTAACTCCTATTTAGAATTGCCACTTCATTTTTTATGTTGAAAAAGTATGCTAGGTTCTTATTTGATTAAATCTGTTGCGAACTTGCATGCATCGAATATCTGTCCGTCATAAAAGATGCCTTCCACCGGCGGCAGTGAGGTACGGTCAAAGAAATCTATCTTTCCCGAATGTTCTGATAAGGTATTCTTAATTTGAGCAAGTTCTTTACCCATGTCATTCAATCTTTGATTGACGGAATAACCTTTTAACAGATAATCTTTCCAATACAGTATTTGACCGCCTTCTAAATTGAACGCCTCTGTCACTTTTTACCCTATACCCTACTGAAAGAATCAAGTCAAGGTTATAATATTCAACTTGTCGAGAAACATATCTATCACCTTCTTTTTGAACTGTCGCAAATTTTGCGACAGTTGCCATATCTTTCAATTCCTCTTTTAAGGCATTATTAATATGTTTACCGATTGTTTTTATATCACGACCAAACAACTCGGATAATTATTGGCGATTTAGCCAAACGGTTTCATCTTCCATCCTTACTTCCAGCTTGATAGTTTCGTCCGGCTGGTATAATATGATTTCTCCCTGATCCATATTTCACTCTTAAATGGTGGCAAACTCATCCAGTTCTTTAATTCGCTTTACCATAAATTCAAAGCGTTTCTTTGTCAGTGGTGTAAGTGTGTCGAGGTTCTCTCCATCGAAGTCCTCGCCATAGATAAGTGCGTCCACTCCTATACCGTGGTTGTAGTTTTCCCGGATGCAGTTCCGGAGCGTCCAAAGGTTCTCTAGGTTCACCCAGTCTGCTGTGCGCTTTCGGATCTGCCGGAACAACACAATGGCAGAGCGCAAGTAATGTCCCACGTGATCATAATCGTGTAATACGCGCTTGCCAAAATAGTATAGAACTATTTCCTGATTTTCCTCATCCTCTACTACTTGACAGAGAAAGAAAGGGATATTTTTCAGGTTATTCCAATCTACATATTTCTGTGATGTCATAGATTTTATTTTATTTTTTAATTATACATGAGCTTACATACAAAGTTATGAATATTTGAAAACCAGCAATCTTAGTCTATGAAAAAATCACAGTCGTAAACATCCTCACCTGACGGAAATCTCACCCTGACACAATAATTACCACAAACAATGAATTTATCAGAAACAACAGTTCCGACTTCTCCAGTATTCGGTTCTTTTACCTTGTAACCTGGTATCATCTTTTGAAGTTCAGTTTTCATCTTGTCTGAAGTGAAAACAGTTATATTGCATCCACAATGCTCATAATAGACCAAGCCCATATCCATAGATTTTGTAGACTGTTCAACAATATCCATGATTTCCTGCTTGCTGAGTATAGATTCAGTTTCAAATTGCTGAACTTTTATATCGGGGAATTTTTTATAAAATCTTCTTTTGTCATAATAAATGTTCTATTAATTAACTATTTGAAATTATAAATATAAAAAATAGCATGCGACTTTTGAATATGCAACAGATTCAAAACCTAAGAATGTACCCGTCAGCATCTTTAAAAGCGTTGCATTGTTCGAGATAATTCCGCGTTGCATCAAAGTCATCACCTTGAATATTGGCACTAAACTGTCTTACACGGGAAATAGCTCTGATAAGGACACTCGGATCATTTCTTCTTGTCAATCTGCGAAGGGCATTAAGATAATCCTCTCTGAATACAGTCGGAATAATAATCTTCGATTGGTCAGCGGCCACCAGTTCCGCATTCATCATGATTCTGGAAATACGGCCATTCCCGTCAGCAAAAGGATGTACCTCACTAATCATAAACAGCATGAAGAGAGATTTTGCAAAGGCATTATCCAAAGCCTGATAAAATTCAAAGCCTTTTCTGAGGGTACCTCTCACAAGTGTACAATCTACAAAATGGGTATCACCGGCATGATTGTTCTGCATTTTGAACATACCTGGATTCTTTTCAGGGCGAGCAGCCATCATCACCCGGTGTCTGTCCTGAAGAATATCTATCAGTTCATCCGATGACGAAGGAACACGTTTCATTTCTCTGCGACTTGCCACAATATGAAATGTACCAAGTACGTCATGAGAATCTGCATTGCGGGCCGGCAGCGGCTGTCCTGTTTCTATGATCTGTCTCGCATCCTCTATTTCAAATTCCGTACCTTCAATATAATTGGAGAAATAGCTCTCGAAAAAGGCAAAATTTCGAAAGGCAGATGTTTCAACATTAGGTTCATCTATAGTTTCAAACGGTTGGTTATGCAATGCCTCAAACAGGACAGCAAAGAGTTTGACACGCTCAGCATCAAACGGTTCACCGATTGCTCTGGCCACAGCACCTGAAGATGTCAATATAGAGACAGGTCTTGTCTGTAGCAATGCACCGATGATGGAATTAAGAGTGTTGAACTCCTCTGCCATACCAAGTTCCTGAGAACATTCTCTTGCCCTGTCCCTGAAATCGTTCAATCCTTTTTCCCCATTCACCTGAAGATGTTTCTCCAAGTAGGTTTCAATATATTCGCGAGGCAGACACTTAGAGACACCACCACGAGAACGACTGGCCTGTAGATTCTCCAATGTCCTTCGTTCAGCACTTGATATATATAAATTCTCTATGAAGGGCATGTCACGTTCACCACCGCCACATCCTTCCATCAAGTGAACCTTCAAACCTGGAAGTTTCACATTCTTCGTATATTCGTATGTAAGATAAATATCTCCGTCTTCAGTAGGTTTTAACTCAAAAGCACTTCTATGACTGATTACAGCATGAGGAAAAAGGAAGCCTAAAATTCGGAAAACATTGCGCTTGACTATGTCTTCTAATGAATCCACCATATTTGGAGTATATATCTTAGATGTTATCTTACGGATACTACCCTCATTAACCATTTTCTTCCTTTTGCTTTCATTCATGTCTACACCAGCAAAAAGGACTTCCGAAATATTCAGTGCGATACTCATATATTCAATCAATATTTAACTACAAAAATAGTAAATAAGCACGTAGATAAAAGCCGTCTAAACCATTTTTAGTATGATAAGAGGGGTTAAATCACCATTTTTAGTATGATAAGAGTGTAAAGTTCCTCTTTCGATGGCTGATATTTGAATTTATAACACAATCAATCATCTTCTATTTGGTTGAACTTTCTCTTCGCTCAAATAATTGTATATGGTCTGTTTGGACTTGATACCGGTAATCCCCATAATCTGCGGTACGGAAGTTCCAGCGTTGTAGAGTTGGATGACAGCCTCCTTTTTCGGTTTCTTCATCTTCACACCTTTCTGTCTCCCAAACTTGACCCCTCGTTTTTGGGCTGCCTCGATTCCGGCTTTGCATCCTTCGAGAATGAGATTACGGTTATACTCGGCCAGAGATGCGAGTATCTGCATGGTAAACCTGCCGACAGCTGAAGACGTATCGAGATTGTCCTGAAGGGAAACAAGTTTGATACGCCGCATCTCCAGCTTGGCACAAAGGTCGAGCATTTCCTTGACGGAACGGCCTAGTCGGTCTAATCGGTAAATGACAAGAGTGTCATCGGCACGAAGGTAATCCAGGCAAGCAGTCAGGCCTTCACGCTTGAACTCTTTTCCGGAGATTTTATCTGTGAAGATCCGGATGCAACCGGCATTGTTCAGTGCATCAACCTGAGAAGAGAGGTTCTGCTCTCTCGTACTTACCCTGGCATATCCTATTTTTTCTCCCATAGTCTAAATTAAACTTGATTTTCCAAAGATACTATATTTAGACTATAAAAGCAAGAAAAATGCCCTATAATATAATGTATAGGGCAAACTCATATAGTCTATACTAAACTATAGTTTATTTTAGACGGAGAAATTATCATCTTCCTAATAAAATGGTTAAACATTTACTTTTCGTCCCATTCCTTTGTATTGCCGAGAACTGCATCATATTGTGACCATTTCCCGGTCTTTCTCCCTTCGGAGAATTGGCCGCGAATGGTTACATAGGGTTTTCCATCTTTCCTCATTTCCACGCTGTACGGGCCGTCAAGTTCGCCATTGCGATAGTGTTGTAACCTGATACCTGTTATACCACCTCCGGCATCAATAACTTCATTCCAAGTTCCATCTTTCTTGCCGTTAATCCATTGTCCTTCAATCAGGGTTTTACCTGTAGACATATCATAGCGCCGCTCTGTTCCATGCTCCAAGCTATTCCGGTAGTCCTTTTCAGATTCTTTCCTGCCATTACTGAAGTAAGTTATGACTGTTCCGTCTATCTTGCCGTCTTTCATGGGAGTATCCTTGCGGTGAGTTATACCGTCCTTATAGTATTCAATAAAAAGACCATTGCGCTTTCCGTCAGTATAATTACCTTCCTCTCTTACTATTCCATCCCTCAGGCGAAGGTAGCTCCCATCCATAATGCCATCCTTAAGGTTCACAATTTCCTCATCCAGCCCCTTCATTATACGGATGCTACCGTTCAGAGGTTCATTGTCACTTTTCTGGTAATACACAACATTATGGTTACTGTCTGTAACAACCTCAATATTCTCCCATTCGATAGTTGTCTGGGAGGATGCTGAAACAGCCATCTGGGTACAAAAAAGTACTGAAATCAATTTATTCATAAACGTGTATTTTATAGGTTCGTTATACTGTTTCAAAGTTCATTATCTGGCCTGATACAGATGAACAGAACAGTCACATACGAATAAATTACTGAAAACATCAGATATCAGTATGATGTCAGGAATGACAGTAATAATGTATGCTCTTCTGTGATTCAAGTGATTTGAAACTGGGTCGTCTACAAATCTAACGAAAAGTTCATGAAAACAGACCGTTAGACTCTGTTTTTTATCTCCTTTGATGAAAGCGTGTGCTAATCAACGAACATAAACCAGAGGTTTGTCACAATATCATATATTAGAAACAACAGCTTTGGAGTATAGAAATTCACATAAATTGTCCGAAATAATGTACGAATTTCGGACAAAATTAGCCAAGAACTTGTTTTGTCCGAAAAAAAGCATTAATTTCGGACAAAATTAGATTCCATGGTACTATCAAAAGTCATAAAAGAGCACATAATCAGGAACGGAGAGAACAAGATATACACTGTTTCTGATTTTGCAGACTTGAACAACGATATGCTTGTTACAAGGGTGCTGTCAAGGCTGAAGGAAGAACAGTTCCTTATCAGGCTTTCACAAGGCATATACCTGTATCCGAGCAGGAACAGGTTTGGAATTTGCAAGCCGAGCATTGATCAGATAGCCAATGCAATAGCTGAAAAGGATCATGCAAGGATAATACCTTCCGGCCTCACTGCCCTGAATGAACTGGGTTTGTCTACACAGGTGCCAATGAATGCAGTGTACATAACCAACGGAACACCGAGAACCATAAAACTAGGCAACCGTTCAATCACATTCAAGAAAGGGACACCAAGATACTTTGCCTATCAAAGCCGCGTTTTCACGATGGTCGTGACCGCCCTCAAACAGATAGGAGATGATAAGGTAAGTGATGAAGTTCTCATGAAGATAAAGTCGATACTTGATACGGAAGAAAAGGAGAAGGTAAACCATGACTATAGGATAGCACCGCAATGGATCAGAAAGAAACTTAAAACCGTTTTATATGGAAACAACTGAGAAGACAATATGGATAAACCTGCCGGAAGATGAAAAACTCACAATATTGAGTAATATCGCCGAAGAAAAGGGAATAAAGGAAAATGCTGTTGAAAAGGATTTCTGGGTCAGCATGGTTCTTAAGGCTATGTTCAGTTTGGAATATAGTGACAACCTGGTTTTTAAGGGAGGTACAAGCCTCAGTAAAGGCTGGGGGCTGATAGAACGGTTTTCTGAAGACTGTGACCTGGCCATAGACAGGAAATATCTTGGTTTTGGAGAGGAACTATCCAGAAAGGACAGAACCAGATTAAGGAAAAAGTCTAAAGAGTTTATAGAAAACACCCTTTCAAAGGATTTAAATGTAAAACTTGAAGAACTGGGACTGGCCGGAAAATTCAAGATTAACATACCGGAAGTCAAGGAATCCGATAAGGATCCGGTCGAGTTCTTTGTAGAGTATGAATCCTGTCTTAAGGACAAGGAAGATTATATAAAAGAAAGGGTAAAGATAGAAATAAGCTGCAGGTCTATGTTCGAACCGTTTGAGAACGTGGAAATGCGGTCAATGATAGAGGATGCGTATCCGGAAGAGTCATTTGCACATCCCAAGTTCAGTGTTCCGACAGTAATACCAGGCAGAACCTTTCTTGAAAAGGTGTTCCTGCTTCACGAGGAGTTTAACAGGCCGGGTGGCTGTACGAGACTTGACAGACTGACCAGACACATGTATGATATAGAAAAGATGATGGACCGGGATTTCGCCAAAGAAGCGATGAACGATTCAGGAATGTATGAGGAAATTGTAAAACACCGCCAAAGCCTGACAGCATGGAGTGGACTGGACTATAAGCTGCATAAACCATCAGCCATTGATTTCATACCAGATGAAACAACAAGAAAAGAACTGGAAAAGGACTATTCGAAGATGCAGGAAAGTTTCATTTATGGTCAATCATTATCCTACGAGGAACTGATAGCAAGGTTAAAAGAACTGCAAGAACGCTTCAGGTCATTGACTTGGGAAAAAGAAAGCGAATTCTTCAAGGAAGAGAACTAGCTCAAAACATATTCATCTTTAAATATATAATATTATGGAAAGAATTATAGTAGAACAACTTAGAGACAGGCTTTATTATGCAACAGACACAATAGTTACATACATAGACAGCAGGGTACTTATTTGCAATTCAAATGAGTTCTCCCAAAGTCTGGAAGACAAAGCGGAATTTATAACTACCAGTAAATACTACATACTGGAGTCTGGCGACCTGTGCCCATGTAACGATTTATACTATAAAGAAGACATCAGGCTGTTCAGTAGAATCAGCTTCGAAAGAAAAGAAGAAATCAGAAAATTTACTTTTGAATGTGTCTATTACGGGCTGATGGATGAACTGGAAGACGAAGGTAAGAAGAAAGACCTTGGTTTCCTCTTGAACAGAGCCATAGATTATCTGGATGAAATTGGGCTAACACCGGCAGAAAAATTCAAGGCTGAAATATCTGACACATTGCAAAGAATGATTGAAAAAGAGAAGGAATAAGCAAGACACTTCAAGAGAGAGAAATACATATTCTCTCTCTTGAAGCAATAATATTATAAACCAAAGGATGGCTTAAGCAATCGCAAAGCCTTATCAACTTCAACCTGATTTACGTCCTTAAGGTCATCACCCCAGTACTCAGGGAAATCTAAGATGGATTTTCCGTTGTTCAGGACTGCATTCCTGATGGCTTTCTTTACATTCGGAAAAGATGGTTCTATCTGGAAGTGCAGGCAATGGCGTATAGCCATTGTAAGAGTTTCCTCGTCGATGAAGAAACGGATGGTCACATTCATGTGAATCTGGTTTTTCTGTTCAAATTTTTTCCTCTTTGTCTGGAGTTTTGACAACCTGGAGTAGAAGAATGACGGAACATTCTTACCTTCCGAAACAAGCCTTTTCATTTCATCCTGGATTTCATTGATACCGTCACGGATGTCAGTAAGGTCAGTACAGTTTGAAGCGATTGTATAAGGTGAAAGTTTTGTTTTCATGTCAATGTGATTTATAGGGTTAAACTTTATATCTGTAGTTCTTGTAGGAAGTCTTGCGTATATCCACAGCATCATATACTTCGTCTGTATGTTCTGATGGCATTATAAAGCCGTTACATTCAAGAATATGGCAGACTGTATATCTGGCGGTAATTCTGTTGTCCAAGATGACAAACTCAACATTCCTGTAAAAGCCTTTGAAGGTCTTGCCGTTTGCATCTGTGATTATTACAAGCTCTCCCTTCAGGTGGTCAAGTTCTGCAGCTCTCTTCTGTGCATTCTTAAGCAATATATTGGCACTTTTCAAGCCTTGCTGAATAATTACTTCCGGTTTCATATGATAACAAATTAAAGTGTTGTATAATTGGGTTTATTATACCCTATCCTTTATACCTTGATACAAAGGATAGGGAAAATGAGTCAGTCAATGTCATAGCCTATCATGGTATTGTCATTGATAAGCAGATAATAATATCCGTTCCCGGTATTTCTGTATTCCTTCATAAAGCCTGCTGCCATGTCACCGTCCTCACGGGGTTCACACCAGAGTGTACCGTCATAGCCACAAAAGTCAAACCTGTAGCTTGAATACTTCTCCTTTTTCTTGAAGGCTTCCCTGAAGCACTCCATCACCATGCAGCCGCAATACTTCTCGATGGTGTTCAGTCTGATACATTTTCCGTCAATGGTGGTTCCTGTCGTGATATGGTTTTCATACAGTGACTTCTCCGGATCTGCGTCAGCAATCTGTCTTAGCCAGGCATTGGTGTGTGTAGCCAGTCTCGCCAGCTTCTTGTATTTCAAGACCTCTTTTCTGACGGTTTCCTTATCATCCTCACCGGTCGGATAATAAACAGCCTGAATGGATGCCCAATCATAAAACCTATAGCCTTTCCTTTTCTTCCTCTCTGCGATTATACCTATCACTCCTTCCTGACGGTTGATGAAAAGGCGTCTGCGCTTACCGTTTATTTTTACGTACAGTGAAGATGGGTTATTGGGGTTACGGAGATATGCTTCTGCTGGATGTATCGTTATTGTGTTCATATCGGTAAATTTTGATGATTAATACTATTTTGATTATGTTACATAATCATATTAAGAAAAAACCATATCTTCGGCAAACCTCTCTATCCAGTCAACAATATGGTTCATGTTGTATTCAGAAGTGATAATAGCTTCCGTTTCGCTTATCTGAGTGAACCTTGAAGATTCATATCCGACTATGAACTCCTTTAAGCTCTCTACACCGAACATTTCCTTTTCTTCTTCGAACTCCTTATCTATTTCAGTAAGAGGTTTATTGAATGTGATACGCAAAGTTTCATAGTTCTTTTCCATAATACAGTCATTTAGAGTTATTGATAATGGTAATATTCCCGTACACTTTTCTGAATGCTTCAGATACATCATCAAAGTATCTGTTGCCATACTCACAGGTAAGTTCCTTTGTCCAAAAATCAAAGCTGAAGGATTCAGTACAGTCTATCGTTACACTAACATAGTCCTCCATACCGCTCTGGCACACAATGGTATGCCGTTGTACTTTAAACTGCTTGTTTAAGTTCATGTACCTTGCAGTCAATTTCTTAACCATCATTTCAATCCACTTCATAATGTATGTCATTTAATTGTTTTGCTACTTTTTCTTGAAAAAGTAGTCACAACCTTTTTTTGAAAGGTTGCGCTACTCGTTTCACTTAAATTCTGCCTTCATCTGCATAACTGTAATAAGAATCATTGCAGATGATAACATGGTCAAGCATTCGGATATTGAGTGTCTTGGCTGCCGTTGCTGTCGATTGGGTCAGCTTATCATCCTCTGTACTCGGTTTTTTGTTTCCGCTCGGATGGTTATGGGAAAGGATAAATGAGGTAGCCTCGCAAAGAATAGCCTCTTTAAGCAGTACCCTTATATCAATCAGGCATGTGTTCAGCCCACCGGAAGAGATGCGTATTCTCTTGATAACTCTTGCAGACGAGTTCATTAAGATAGCCCAACATTCTTCTGTCTTGTTATCTCCCAAAACAGGCTGCATATAGTCATAAATGTCTGTACTCTGTCTGATAACCGGTCTTTGGTTCTTATGAGAGTTGCAGCGTTTGTAAAGCTCCACTCCTGCCATAACGAGATTGCGCTTGCCCGGGGTCATCTTCGCCAGGACATCCTCAAAGCTGCATTCTTCGCCATAAACCACTTCCTTTTCCTGTACCTTGTTTACCATCACTGCGCTGTTGGTAAGAATATACACAAGTTCTGAACTGTCCATCAGTCTGTAATCGCCGTTCACTTCAAATCCTTTTCTCATATCCGTATGCTTTAGAGGGTTAAAAACTTGAATTATTCTTCAGCTGAGCTTTAGCCTTTTTT
>ULOK01049754.1_pt1 | contig 17866 bp, 13 predicted proteins | sample 1952501 | NCBI WGS metagenome assembly ULOK01 (sample SAMEA4835601, study PRJEB28245) | human gut metagenome | biome: gut microbiome; material: fecal sample | place: Denmark | collected 2008
ACGCCCATTGCCGTTCTGCCCACGGGACGTACGTCTTGCTCGTTGAAGTGGATGCTCATGCCTTGGCTGGACGCCACCAAAAGTTCGTCGTTGCCGGTGGTGATGACCGCTCCGATAAGCTCGTCGTCATCGTTGAACTTGATTGCTATCTTGCCGTTGCGCTTGATGGAATCGTATTCTTCGAGAGGAGTCTTTTTGATAAGGCCTTTCTTCGTTGCGAGCATGAGGAACTTGCCTTCTCTATCTTCGGGCATTTGCAAGAACGCTTGTATCTTTTCGCCTTGTTCGAGTTGCAAGAGGTTGACCGCCGCTCTGCCGCGTGCGTTGCGCGTTGCTTCGGGAATCTCGTAGGCTTTGAGCGTGAACACCTTGCCTCTGTTGGTAAAGAACATTATTCTCTCGTGCGTGTTGGACGTGAAGATTCTTTCGACGAAGTCCTCGTCCTTTGCCTTGTGAGCGGTGATACCCATGCCGCCTCTGTGTTGCGCTTTGTATTCCGCAACGGGCATACGTTTGATGTATCCGCCGTGCGTCATGGAGATAACCACGTCCTCTTTTTCGATAAGGTCTTCGATGTCGATATCGCCGTAATCGTAGGTGAGTTCGCTCATTCTGGGCGTGTTGTATTGCGCCTTGATGTCGGTCATTTCCTTGATGATGATGTTCTTGACTTCCTCGTCGCTTGAAAGCACCATGTTGAAGTAGGCGATTTGCCTGTCGAGGTCTTCGAGTTCCGCGTTGATTTTTTCAACTTCGAGTCCCGTCAAGCGTTGCAAACGCATATCGAGGATTGCCGCCGCCTGCTTGTCGCTGAGCCCGTAGTTTTCGATGAGTTTTGCGATAGCGTCTTGTCTGTCGCGGGACTTCTTCAAAAGCTCGACGATAGCGTCGATGTTTTCAAGAGCGATGTGCAAACCGAGCAAAATATGTTGTCTTTCTTGCGCTTTTTCGAGGTCAAAACGAGTTCTGCGCACGATAACGTCTTTTTGGTGAGCGATATAGCACTCCAAAATCTCTTTGAGATTGAGCACGCGAGGCACACCGTCCACGAGAGCGAGCATAATCATGCTGAACGTGGTTTGCATTTGCGTTTGCTTGTAGAGTTGGTTGAGAAGCACTTGTGCGTTGACGTCCTTTTTGAGTTCGATGACGATACGCATGCCGTGTCTGTCCGTTTCTTCTCTCAAATCGCTGATGCCTTCGAGACGTTTGTCTTTGACTTGGTCTGCGATATTTTCGATAAGTTTCGCCTTGTTGACCTGATAAGGTATCTCGGTGACGACAATGCGGCTCTTGCCGTTTGCCATCTCTTCGATTTCCGCCTTTGCGCGCAGCACGCATGCGCCTCTGCCGGTGCGATACGCTTGTTTGATGGAATGTCTGCCCAGCACCAACGCTCCCGTCGGGAAGTCGGGAGCAGGAATATATTCCATAAGATCGTCAACGGTTGCGTCGGGATTTTGCAAGAGCGCGACGGAAGCGTCTATAACCTCTCCGAGATTGTGAGGGGGAATGGACGTTGCCATACCGACCGCGATACCGTCCGAGCCGTTTACGAGCAAGTTGGGGAATCTCGAAGGCAACACGACAGGTTGTTCGCGCGTGTCGTCGAAGTTGGGATAGAAGTCAACCGTCTTTTTGTCTATGTCGCGGATCATTTCAAGCGCGATTTTGGAAAGACGTGCTTCGGTATAACGATATGCCGCCGCCGGATCGCCGTCGATAGAACCGAAGTTGCCGTGTCCGTCGATAAGCGGGCAACGGATTGAAAAGTCTTGCGCAAGACGCACCATTGCGTCGTAAACGGAGCTGTCACCGTGGGGATGGTATTTACCAAGCACTTCACCGACGACCATAGCGCACTTACGATAGGGCTTGTCGGGAGTCAATCCGAGCTCGCTCATTGCGTAAAGAATACGTCTGTGAACGGGCTTCAAACCGTCTCTTACGTCGGGGATTGCACGGGATACGTTGACCGCCATCGCATATGCGATAAAGGACTTTTTAAGCTCGCCGTTGATTTCCACGTCTTTGACGGTGGAGTTGGCTATATGTTGAATATATTCGTTGTTTTTATCGTCTCTTATGTTCGCCATAACTGCCTCCTTATACGTCGAGATCGGTCACGAGTTTTGCGTTTTGCTCGATAAATTCGCGACGAAGTTCGGGTTGCTCGCCCATGAGGATGGAGAAGAGCTTGTCCGCTTCGATCGCGTCTTCCATCGTAACTTTCAAGAGCGTACGTTTTTGAGGATCCATGGTGGTTTCCCAAAGTTGTTCGGGGTTCATCTCGCCAAGACCTTTGTAGCGTTGAAGTTCACCGCTCTTTCTGCCGAACTCGTTGTAGTATGCTTCCAAACTCTCGTCGTCGTAGAAATATTGCTCTTGCTTGCCCTTTGCGATCTTGTAAAGAGGCGGAAGAGCGATAAATACGTGGCCGTTTTCAATGAGCGGACGCATGAAGCGGAAAAGGAAGGTGAGCATCAAAATACGAATGTGGCTGCCGTCCACATCGGCATCGGTCATGCAAATGATACGATTGTAGCGGAGCTTTGATTCGTCGTATTCGGCGTTGATTCCGCATCCGAAAGCGGTGATCATCGCCTTGATTTCTTCGTTTTCCAGCACTCTGTGGAGCGCTGCTTTTTCAACGTTGAGGATCTTGCCTCTCAAAGGAAGAATGGCTTGGAAACGCCTGTCTCTGCCTTGCTTTGCGCTGCCGCCTGCCGAATCGCCCTCGACGAGATAAATTTCGCAGTTTTTGGGATCTTTGTCGGTGCAGTCCGCAAGTTTGCCGGGGAGCGTGGTGCTTTCAAGCGCGCTCTTTCTTCTTGCGCTCTCTCTTGCCATACGTGCGGCTTCTCTCGCTCTTTGCGCCGTGATGGTTTTAAGCACAAGCTCCTTCGCTTCTCTGGGATGCTCTTCCAGATACGTGCCAAAACCTTCCGCAACGCCCTTTGCCACCGCCTGGCGCATACTGCTGTTGCCGAGTTTAGTTTTTGTTTGTCCCTCGAATTGAGGCTCTGCGAGCTTGACGGAGATGACTGCCGTAAGACCTTCTCTGACGTCCTCACCGCTCAATTTCTCGCTTCCTTTAAGTATGCCCGCCTTGGAGCCGTAATCGTTGATTATCTTCGTCAAAGAGGCTTTGAAGCCGTCAAGATGCGTGCCGCCCTCTTCGGTGTTGATATTGTTTGCGAACGCCAAAATCGTGTCGGAGTAGCTGTCGTTGTATTGCATTGCCACTTCGATTTCACTGTCAACGTATTTCTCGTCAAAGTAAATAACCTCGGGGAAAATGGTTTCCTTGGTCTTGTTCATCTCTTCGACGAAAGACACGATACCGCCGTCGTAGCGGAACACCTCTCTGCGTTCGGGCTCGACGCGTTGGTCTGCAAGCTCGATTGTCAAACCTTTGTTGAGGTAAGCAAGTTCGCGAAGACGAGTTTTCATCGTGTCGTAATTAAATTCAAGCGTTTCGAAAATCTCCGCATCGGGATAAAACGTAACCGTCGTGCCGGTGTCGCTTGCCTCGCCAACGACCGCCAAAGGTCTTTCGGCAATACCGCGATTGAAGCGGATGCGATAAAGTTTGCCGTTTTGTCTGACTTCGGCAACCAACCATTCACTCAAAGCGTTGACACAGGATACGCCCACGCCGTGCAAACCGCCCGATATTTTGTAGCCGCCGCTGCCGAATTTGCCGCCGGCATGGAGCTTTGTCAAAACGACTTCAACCGCCGATTTGCCTTCCTTTTCGATAATGCCGGTGGGGATGCCTCTGCCGTTGTCGGTGACGCGAATCGCGCCGTCTTTGAGGATTTCCACAACGATGTGCGTGCAGTAGCCGGCAAGCGCTTCGTCGATGGAGTTGTCAACGACTTCGGTGACAAGGTGATGCAAACCTCTCACGTCCGTCGAACCGATATACATGCCGGGGCGTTTTCTGACGGGATCGAGCCCTTCCAGAACCTGAATGTCGCCGGCGTCATAACTGTGTTTGACTTCTTCTGCCATTTTTCCTCCTAAATAAAATATATCTTACTAGTAATATATTATTATTTCAATAATAATAAGTAAAAATATTATAACAATGTATAATCAAAATATCAAGGGTTTTTGTCAAATTTCTTTTCTGAGGCGATAAAAGGCGGCGTGCGTGCGTTTTGAGCGTTGTATAATGAGATTCCTCAAACCCTGCTTTTTGCGCGATTTTCGGGCGTTTGACAACATAGCGTCAGGGTACCGATTGAAAAACACGTTTTGGTAAAAACGCAACACTCATCAAATCGCGATATCAAAACATAATTTATAAAAACGGCGCAACCACACGTAAACAAGCGATTGAAAAACGAATTTCCCGACACGTTTTCAAAAATTCGTTATCATTCGACCGAAATTATCGCTTGCCCTAAAAATATTTTTCCTTTACTATATCAAATATGAATATAAAAGAAGCTTTGAAAACTCCGTCGAACACCGACGAACTCAAACAAATCTACAAGAACAACGGGCTTGTTTATTACACTCCGAAAGAAGAGTTGTTCAATTCGATTTCACACGCTCTCGGAGCGGTCGTAGCCCTCGTATTTATGATTTTTATGCTTTTGAAAGCGACAACGCCCGCGGCATACGCAACGGCGGTACTTTCGTGCGCGCTCATCGCGATAGAGTTCAGTGTATCGGCAACATACCACGGCGTATCGGACATGAAAAAGAAACTAACGTGGAGAACGCTTGATTTCCCCGCCGTCAACCTGAACGTGATAGCTTGCGCCACGGCAACTTGCCTTATGTACGGAAGCATATACGGTTACGTTGCCTTCGGAGTGTCGTTTGCAATCGCAGCGGTGATCTTCGTCCTTTGTCTTTACAGATTCGATATATTCAGAAAGGTGTCCGTTGCGTCCACCTTCGTCATCGGCGGATTGATGTTTGCGGCATTCTTCACGGCTTATTTCTCGCAAAAGGGAATATCGCAAGCGACGAGTTTCGTCTATCTTGCAGGATTGGCGTCTTGCTTGCTGGGTGCGGCGGTGTTCGGAGTGCACAAACGCTACGTGCATTGCTTGTTCCATGTTTTCGTGCTTGTCGGGCCGATACTGTTTCTAGTCGCAACGTACATTCAAATTATCGCGTAAACAATACTCCGTATTCGAAAATTAAATCGGGTGCGGTGTATTATTTTAAAATCGTATTGATATACTTGTTAACCGTTTTGCAGCAATATTTTCTAGCGTCTTGTTTTTCAGACGTCAAATAGGGATGTGGATATGTTTATATGTGGAAATTTTGTTCGACGTGAAACGCCACTAAACAGTGGCAAAAAGTCATAAAACAAAGCACACATCAAAATCAATTATTGCAATAGCAACACAAATATAAGTTAGGTACAAAATCAAACATATTATCCGTGCGTAATCGTTTTAAGACGGATAAAACATACACCACAAAAAATCAGCGAATACGCATAAGTACTTATCGGAAAACACGCGATAATAAATACTCAAAAAGAAGCGCAGCATATCAATAACTACGCTAAAAATCCTACGGTTATAAATCTTATAGATTTTGTGTGAAACAGCAAAAAAAATATAGAAAAATCGAGAAACAAAACAGCGCGAAAAATTCAGGTGAAAGCGCGAATAATTTTCTATACAATTTTACATGGAGAAAGACGCAATTTTCCCGAAATACCCATAAAAAGCCGAGAAAACGCCACCATTTAGTAGGGTTCTAGCGTTTTTCGTTTCACGTGAAACCGATGCCGAAAATCAAATTGTTCCACGTGGAACATAGCTATTTTAAATCGTTTTTCGCGATATATCGCACCGTTGAGAGTGTTGTTTAGGTGGTGCTTGTTATTAAAAACACAAACGATGACATGTGCTGGTTTTATACGGTACTTCCATGTCGTTTCGGCAAAGATCCTTTTTGTTTTAACAACCACCACCGATTGCACCGAGTTAGGCAATCAAACCTATAGCGAACGTAGCGGCATGTTTTGATTTGAGACCATGCCCTCTTTTTATTTGAACTTTTCACTCCAACTTTACCATTTTTGCAAACTCTTATTTATTCAAAAATCACGCTATTATTCCACTGTTTAGTGGCAATTTTGCTATATTATCTAAAATGTTACACGTGAAACAATCACTGAGTTTTATTGGTCAATTCGATTATAGCCAAACATAGTTCGTTTGTCTTTGTTGAATATTCGGCTTTGCTTTTGAAATCGTTCGATGTTTAGTTTACACTTTTTTGATTTGCGTTTCGCTCTCGTCGCTCTTTGGTCGGAGTATTGTTCTCTTTTTTTGTTACATTGGTTCGTCTGCTGCTCGCCCTGCTTGCGTTGTTGTCCGTGGCTAACCTGAAATCTGAATTTGTTTAGATTTATAGGAAAAATTTTTGATTTTCTATAAGGTTACACGTGAAACAATCAAGGCAGTATTATAAATTAATAATTTTTGCGGATTCGTATTTTTGTTTAAAACGTCACCTTCGTAGAAATGCACACTTTATAATTTGTTTATATCAAAATCTAGGGTTTAATTTTTTCCTCCAAAAGAATATGCAGGATAGGGATAGGGATAGTACAAAACTTTTTTATCATTGCTGTTATGCCGAATAAGATATTACTTTGCCTTTGCCTGTTGATCGATGAGATAATTAAGCATTCTTGATAGTCGGATTTGTATAAAATCCAAGTCGGATGTTTGATGTGAAACGTGGCACGCATTGTTTATAAGGCTTTATTGCGTTGATAATATAATAACTCATATTCGGTAAAACGACAAAGTCGCGTTCCAAACCGAATAATGCCAACCGCCCAAGATAACGTTAATAAACTCACCATAACAGTCCGAACAATATTTGTAAGGCGTAGCCGCCCGGTAATCTAGGTGTCGGGTATTGAAATGGCGTTCGGTGTTTATAAAAACACTCAGACATAATCATACATTGTTCGGTGTGAAAAAAAGAATAGCTTCCGATATGCGTAGCGGCACTCAAACACGGAAATCAATTACATCAAATATTCTCGGCGCACCATCCCTTCAACAATCCGCGAAAACGTCTGTTAATCAAAGCAATGCGGACATGGCGGTGCTTTTGCCTTTTTTATTCAAACTTGGTAGAAAACGCTTTTTTGAATTTCTATTTGTTTGCGATTTGTTTTCCGACGGATTGTCCGCACCGAATACGAAAATGCCGGACAGTAAGAAATACATAATCGTTTAAGAAAACCGTTGGCAATCTTAATCGATGTCTCGGCAAGTATATTAATTCGTTATAATTGAATTGTCGGTTTTTCTAAATAAAAAACGAAAGCATTATTATCCACAATACGACACGACCGCTTATTTATCTTAATAATCAACAAAAACGTTATTATTCAACATACGGGCTTATTTAATCTGCTAGTCAAACAAAATATTATTATAAGAGCTTAAATCACATGAGCGCTTAATTCTAAAACTTCTCCGTATTAGTCAAAATCCAAATAGACTGCCATAAATCAACGTTTATACATCGGTAATAAATCCTTCTGTTTTACATCGGCAATAAACTCCTTTCATTTTCGCCTATATGAGCTTAAAACCAAACAAAATGCCATCTATAACGAAACCCACCGAGGTTGTGTAAAAATAAACGCGGTATAATGGTTTACTTGTAAACCATTATACCGCCTAGGGAATTTTTCTGTTTCGTTGAAACTTTTGCGCCGCTATTCGTCAATTCTTAATCGGAGGAAGAGCGGTTGCGCCGTCTTTTATCGCTTTGAGGATTTCGGGAAGGATTTTCTCGTATCCGGCAACGCCTTTTTCGACGATAGAAAGGAAGCTCACGTTTGCGCCCTCGTCCGCTTTATCGCTGACAACCTTGACGGAAAAAAGCGGAACGTTGTTTCTCTCGCAAGCAATTGCGATGCCTGCAAGTTCCATCTCGCAAATATCCGCGCCGAACTCTTTTGCAAGGCGGTGTTTGTCATCGTTTTTTGTGACAAACACGTCGCCGCTTGCGACGGTCACGAGTTTCATTTGTTTGCCGATGTTTGCAAGCGCGTTGTGAATAAGCGTTTCGTCAAGATAAAAATAGTTGCTGCTCATTCCGCTGTACTGTCCGACCACTCTGTCCGTGTCAACGCCGGTGACATCGAATTGATAATGCACCACGCGTCTTGGCACGACAAGCTCGCAAAGTTCGAGATTTTTGTTGAGTGCGCCGACAAAGCCGAAGTTCAGCACCGCTTCTACGTCAAACAAATCCACGAGCAGTTGAACCGCAAGCGCGGCTTTGATTTCACCGACGCCGCTCGTTGCAAGATATATGGTGTCGCCGTCGTATTCGATTTGGCTTATAGCAACGCCGGATATAGTGTTTTGCGCCACGACGTTGCCGAGTTTTTTGAAGATAGGCAGAGTTTCTTCCGCCATAGCAGTTATGATTGCAATTCTCATACTTGCGCTCCCAAAATTTTATTTACAATATTTTAGCACGTTTTCGCGCCATATTCAATATTTGCAAAAAATAATAAGATTTTATTGTTGTTTTAATACACCAATGCGATTTATATCGTTGAAAAAAACTTCGACAAATGCTATTCTATAAAAAAGGAGTTTTTATGGACAAAGCATTTCTCAACGACTGTTTATCTGAAATCGGCGTCAATCTCGCGCCAAACGCGCTCGACAAACTCGAGGGATATTTCGGCATGGTCGTTGAACAAAACAAAGCGTTCAACCTCACTGCGATAACCGAAGAAAAGGACTTTGTCGTAAAACATATCGAGGATTCCCTTGCCGGCATATCTCTTATACCCGACAATGCGAAACTTCTCGATATAGGCGCGGGCGCAGGCTTTCCGAGCATGCCTATTGCCGTTGCCAGAGAAGACGTATCCGTCACGGCTTTGGACTCGACCGCAAAGAAAATGACTTTCCTTGCCTCGTGCACAAAAACTTTGGGCGTAAGCAACCTCTCGACGGTCAGCGCAAGAGCGGAGGACAAGAGGGATTTGTTCGGCAAATTCGACGTCGTAACGGCAAGAGCGGTGTCCTCGCTTCAAATACTTTTGGAACTTGCCATGCCGTTTTTGAAAGTCGGAGGCAGATTTATCGCCTACAAAACCGACGAGAGCGAACTCGATACGTCGCAAAACGCTCGAAAAATCCTCAACGCAAAACACGTCGAAACGAAATCTTTAACCCTTGCCAACGGTGAAAAGCGCGCCTTGCTTGTCTTTGAGAAAACCGCTCCGACGCCGAAACAGTATCCGCGCCAGTACGGAACGATAAAGAAAAAACCTCTTTAAATCGTATGAATTTCGACAAAAACCGCCAAAGGTTTGCGTCGATTTTTATTTTATGTGAAACTTTTTGTGAAACGCCGTTGAAAAAATAAACTTTCTATGCTATATTATTTTTATGGCGCATGTCGTATCCTTTGCAAATCAGAAGGGAGGCGTGGGCAAGACGACTTCGTGCGTAAACCTTGCATGCTCGATTGCCTCACTGGGATACAAAACTTTGCTCGTTGACTTCGATCCGCAAGCCAATGCGACAAGCGCGATGGGAGTGTTCGACAAAAATATCGAAAATTCGATATACGACGCCATGTCGAAGCGGAACGCAAAAGGATGTATAAGAAAGGGTAAATATGCCGATTTTATTCCGTCCTCGCGCAATCTTGCGGGCGCGGAACTCGAGCTTGCAAACGAAAACGAGCACGAGAGGGTGTTGAAATCAACGCTTGAGGGCGTAAAAGACGATTACGACTTTGTTTTTATCGATTGCGCTCCCAGCATCAATTTGATGCTTATCAACGCTCTGTGCGCGTCTGACGAAGTCATAGTGCCCGTCCAATGCGAGTATTTTGCGCTCGAAGGACTAAATCAACTGCTCAACACCGTGCGACTTGTCAAAACGCATTTAAACGACAATCTGCGGCTTGGCGGAATACTACTCACGATGTGCAAGCGGACAAAACTTGCGCGCGACGTTGAAAATACCCTACGGCAAACGTTCCGAGGCAACGTTTTCGAGACGTCGATACCTTGCAACGTGCGTCTTGCGGAAGCTCCGGGATACGGACTTCCTATAATCGAATACGACAATAATTGCCCCGGCGCAATTGCGTATAAAAAACTTGCAAAAGAATATATATCAAAGTTTAAGGAGTGACTTATGGCAAACACAAAAGGCGGCCTCGGAACAAAAGGCTTAAATGCACTTTTCAACGACAATGAAGAAAACGTCAAAGTCGATATTGCCGACGACATTCAGGCTCAGGAAATCGACATCACGCTCATCGACCGCAACCCCAACCAGCCCAGAAAAACTTTCGACGAGGACAGTTTGAGAGAAATGTCCACGTCCATTGCGACGTACGGCGTTTTGCAACCTCTTCTTCTCGTAAAAACGGACGGCGGAAGATACCTCATCATCGCCGGCGAGCGTCGTTTCAGAGCAAGTTTGCTTGCAGGGCTCAAAAAAGTGCCTGCAATCATTCGTGAATTTACTCCGCAACAAATCCAAGAAATCTCGCTCATCGAAAACTTGCACCGCGAAGATCTCAACGCAATCGAAGCGGCAGAGGGTATGCGCGAGCTTATGGACAACCACGGTCTTACGCAAGAGGAAGTGGCAAACCGTATCGGCAAATCTCGTCCGTACGTCACCAACACTCTTCGCCTTTTGCAACTTCCCGAGGAAGTCACGGCTTTGGTGAGAGAGGGCAAACTCTCGCCGGGACACGCAAGAACGCTCATCTCCATCGACGACAAGGATTATCTCGTTACGCTCGCCAATCAAGCCTGCGACAACAAGCTTTCCGTACGCGACCTCGAAAACCGCGTCCGCCTCTACTTCACAAGAAAAGCAATTCCGTCAGGACCGCGAGATACAAAGGCTCTTCCGCTCGAACTCAAAGAATTCGTGGGCGATATGAAGCGCATATTCGCAACCAAAGTCAAACTTGTGGGCAACGACCAAAAGGGACGTATCACAATCGACTATTTCAACAAGGACGACCTCGACAGAATCTACGCGCTTATCCAAATCTTGAAGTACAACGACAAACTGTAATTTGAATCGACAACTCCGTTAAAACCAAGAGGTAGCCCATCAAAAAATCGCATTTTGCTTTTGACAACAAAAAAACACCGACGGCAAGTTTTGCCGTCGGTGTTTTTAAATCATATTCCGCTGAGGTGAATCAGTCGTCGAATTCGGTTTCAGTGTAGGTGTAGCTCTTGTTGCCGTTTTCGTCCACGTTGACGTTGACGATATATCCCTTGCCCGTCTTTCCCTTTCCGACGTGGATTTCAATGACTTCTTTGTCGCCTTTCAGCTCTTTTTCAAAGTAAACCACTTGGGTTTTGCCGTCTTTGAGGGTGGACATTTTGAGTTCGGTTTCGCCTTGTTCGCTCTCGTATGAGAACGTGCTGCTCTCAACGAGCGTTTTTCCGTCATAGAGGGAGTAGCTGAACTTTTGCTCGGTTTCGTCGTCCTCGACTTCAAGGCTTTGTTTCACGCGCAAGGTGCAGTTGTTGTCGAGCGTGACGACAAATTCCGTCTTGTTTTCGCTCTCGCCTTGTTCCGTTTCGATCTTTCTTTCGCCGTGCACAACGTAGTCTTCCTCGTCAATGACCATTACGCCGTCAATGGAGAATTCCTCCTCGACCTCGCCGTCCTCGTCGTCTGTTTCGCTATCGGTGAGCACTTGGTTGTAGTACATAACGTAGCTCAATGTGTTGCCGCTCAAATCCTTGTAGGAAACAACCATTTTCTCCTCGAAACCGTCCCTATCCGATGTTTGGGACAAGACGTTGAAATTGCCGTCGCTGAGCAAGCTCTCGACAAGAGCCATATATTGGTCGAGTTGAGCGGTGTCTATCACGACTTCCTCCGCGCCGTTTGCGGGTTCGTTGTCAACTTCGTCGTCGTCATCGTCGTCATCGGCTGCCGTTGCAACATCGCAATCGGGTTGTGCGCCGTTCATAGACGAGATAAGCATACCTGCCGACGCCGCGCTGAATCCGTACACGGATTCGGTGGTGTTGAGTGCGTCAAATTTGCCGTTGACGCTTCCTCCGCCTGTCGGGTCGTTGCAGGCAACAAGCCCTACTGCAAGCACGAGTGCTAGCGACAATGCCAAAATTGTGAGTGCTTTTTTCATATCTAATTCTCCTTTTAGAGTATTATTTTTTGCGCTGATGCGAATTTTTTGGTTGAGAGGTTTGCGCCTTTCACGTATATAACAATCCCTTTTGCGCGATTTGTTGGCAAATTTTCAAAATTGTCAAAATTTTTTCAAAAATCGCAAGACCTTGACGGGAGAGTTCTTTTTTAATATACTCATATAGAAAATATTTCAAAAAAATCATATTTTTACCAACAATTCGGGCTGTTTTGGTTGTTGATATATCGGATGGTGTATGGACGAGAAACTCGAGAGGAAAATCGCAAAACTTAAAAACGGAGATAGCAGTGTTTTCGACTATGTGTACGAGCACACCAATCGCCCCGTCTATTTTGCGATATTCTATATCCTAAAAGACAAGATGTACGCAGAAGACGTTTTGCAAGACACCTACGTGCGCGCCATATCCTCAATCGAGCAGTACAAAGACGGAACAAACTTTGTGGGCTGGCTTTGCTCGATCGGCAAATCGCTTGCGCTCAACCACCTCAAAAAATACAAGCGCGAAGTGTCCACCGACTTCGAGGAAGAGTCGTACAAGTACGGCTTGCGAGAAAAGGAGCTGCCCTACATATTCGACGTGGCGGCAAAAATCTTGAACGAGGACGAATATCAAATCGTAATGCTATGCCAGGTTGCAGGCTACAAGCGGCGCGAGGTGGCAAGCAAATTGAATATCCCCATCGGCACGGTGACCTGGAAAAACAACGAGGCACTGAAAAAACTCAAACAGTATCTTGAAAAGGAGGCCCGCTTATGAAGAACGTAAAGAAAATGTTGACGCAACACAAGTCGGAAATCCTGCCCGACGAAAAAGTCAAAGACAATATTAAGCGCGAGCTTGGTATGGACGAAAAGCAAGCAACTCTCAAATACGCGCACGGCGGCGAGGGGAGCGTGAGCTTGCGCCGAAACGGCACTCTTATGGTCGTTTGCGCCGCAGTGCTTGCGGCAATTCTCGTTTTGGGCATCTTTGTTTCAATCATCATCAAAAAGCAGGGCGGCGGAGATTTGCCACCGTTTGGCAACAAATTTGAACAAATCACCGACGCCGATTCTTTCTACGCCTACGGCGCGGCTTCTGTCGGAACGCTGCTCTCATCGTCTTCGGACACGTCGTCAAGTGGCGGCGCAAGTGCGGCGAGCGACGAAACAAGCACTTTAACATCGCAATCAATCACAATAAACCCCGATTCCGAGCAACTTACTACAATCAATCGCTATATGACGCTCGTTGAGAGCTTGCTCAGCGACGGCAAAATCGAGAGTAAAACCATTGCCGGCGAAATGGGGTATGAGTGCGGTATGAGCGTCAATTACACCGACCTGCGCGGCGAATCTATCGAGTATAAAATGTTTTTCAACAAAGTTTTTTTGACGGGCAAAAATGACGGCAAAGAAACAAAAGAAAACTATTCTATAAACGGCGTTCTCGTGCTTGGCAACGAGCAATACCCCGTTGAAGGGCTCTACAAAAAAGAAACGGAAACTGACGAGTCGGAGAGCAAACTCTACTTCAAGGCATTTACAAGTGCGGATAAAACCTCGTATATCGAAGTCGAACAAAAGATTGAAACCGAAACCGAATCGAACGGCACCGAGGTTGAACAAGAGTTTATCTATTCCGTCTACGACAACGGCAAACTGAAAGAGCGCACGCGCATAAAATACGAGGTCGAGGACGACGAGCTCGAACTCAAAATGTCAATCACCAAAGACGGCAAAACAGAAACTCTCACTTTCTCTGACGAAACCGACAACAACGAGCGCGTCATCAACGTACGCGGCAACATCGACGGACAACCCGTCAAATTCAAGATCTATGTACGCCAAGACAGCTATCACTACGTCTTTGAAGACGGCTCCTCTTCCGACCTGGAACGCGACGACGATGACGACGATGACGACGAAAAAGACGATGAGAACAACGACGATCTCGACGATGACGACGATTGAGAAAGCAAAACACCGACCGCGGTCGGTGTTTTTTTATAAACGGCGAATGTTTAGAACGCTCCGGATGAGTTTTCGTTCGGGTGCGGTGTCCCACACGTGTCATGCTAATTTCACACGACAACTCTGCCGTCGCAAATCCGTATGCGTTTTGCAGGGTTTGGGAGGGTGTATTCGGTGCAGGTGAGCAGGGTTTGAAAGCCTAGCGTCATTTCAAGCAATAGAGTTTGTCGGGTGTTGTCAAGCTCGCTCAACACGTCGTCTAATAACAAAACGGGCGGCTCGCCTATTTCTTTTTTGTAGATGACGACTTCGCCCAGTTTCATTGCAAGCGCGATTGTGCGCTGCTGTCCTTGGGAGGCAAATTTACGACTGTCTTTGCCGTCTATCTCGATTTTTATATCGTCACGGTGAGGGCCTACCGTGCAATATCCCAGCTCTTTGTCTTTTTGGCGAGAAGCGACGATTGCCTTGTACAACTCATCTTGGATATTTTGCGCGCCGTCCGTTTTCGAGCCGCTCTCGTATGATAGTTTGAGTGTTTCTTTTTCGCTGCTGAGCGCGCTATGAAATTTACCTGCCGCATCGTTGAGAGTCGCTATATATTCCATGCGCTTTTCAATTATAATCGCGCCTTCTTTGGCAAGTCCCGTATCCCATACGTCAAGCATATCGTCGATGCCGGGATTGAATTTGTATTCTTTGAGAAGATTGTTTTTTTGTTTTAGCGTCTTGTTGTAGCGTTGAAGCGCGAGGAAGTACGCTTTCTGTTGTTGAGAAAGTCCCACGTCCAAAAATCTGCGTCTTTCGTTGGGAGATTCCTTGACGAGTTTCATCTCGTCGGGGGAGAAAAACACCACTCCCAGCACACCCAAAAGCTCGCCTGCGCGATTTACGGGAATACCGTCCACGGCAACCTTTTTTTTGCCTTGCTCGTCGATTTGCAAACAAATAGTGTGCTTTCTGAAACGCTTTTCGATGTTGAGTTTAACTTGCGCCTTGCTCTGCCCCAGCAAAATCATTTCTTTGTCTTTCGTCGTGCGAGGGGAGTGAAAAACCGAGCAAAGATACACGCTTTCGAGCATATTCGTTTTTCCGCTGGCGTTTTTGCCGTAAAGAACGTTCAGCCCGTCGTCGAATTCGACGAGGGCGGAAGGGTAATTTCTGAAGTTTTTCAGTTCCAGCGAAAGAATTTTCATACACAACAAGTATAACCCGATCGCCGTTTTTTTTCAACATCTTGTGTTTAAGTTTTCTTTTTTGAATTTTGCTTGAAAATTTTGTCGATTTTGCTATAATCGTAAGCATGATTAATCTAGAAGAATTTTGGGATGACGTAAAGAACGATTTGTCTATTTCCATCCAAGCCATAAGCTACGAGGTTTGGATTGAAAAGCTCGAACCCGTATGTTTTGCAGACAACGCAATCGTGCTTGCGACAATCTCCGCCAACGCAAAAAAAACCATCGATTCGAGATACCGCGACACCATAAAAGACGTGGTGTCTTCTCACAATCCTCAAATCAAGGACGTGGTTATCATCACCCCCGACAAAAAGGCGGAGTATTTGGACAAACAGACGGTTTTCATCGAGGATCAAGGCTTTGTCACCAACTTCACTTCCGAAGAAAAGGGCAAAAAGAAATGCCCGTTTCAAGAAAAATATACCTTTGAAAATTTTGTGGAAGGCAAATCCAACTCCTACGCTTTGGCAGCTTGCAAAACCATTGCCGAAAATCCCGGCACGACTTTCAATCCGCTCTTCATTTACTCGGGCGTAGGTCTTGGCAAAACGCACCTTTTGCACGCTATCGGCAACTATCTTTTCAAGTATAAAAAGAACGTGAGCGTGCTTTACGTCAGCGCGGAAGCGCTTGTAACAGAGCTTATCAACGTCATTCGCAACAAGTCCAACGAAGAAAACAACAAATTCAGAGAAAAATACCGCTCTTGCGACGTTCTTATGGTGGACGACGTGCAATTTTTGATCGGCAAAGAAGCCACTCAAGAGGCGTTTTTCCACATCTTCAACGACCTTTATCAAGACAACAAACAAATCATCTTGACGTCCGACCGCGCGCCGAAGGATTTGACCACTCTCTCGGACAGACTTCGCACGCGTTTCGGCTGCGGTCTTACGGTGGATATTCAAGTTCCGGACACCGAAACGAGAGTTGCGATCCTCAAAAACAAAGCCGCTCAATCCAAATTTGTACTCAAAGACGACGTTGCCGAGTTTATTGCGGAAATCGCGCCATCTAACATTCGTGAAATGGAAGGATTGCTCAACCGAGTCATCTTCTTCAGCTCGCTCACAAACAGCTCCGTATGCACCGTAGACGTTGCCAAAGAGGCAATAGGCGGATTTATCGAAGAGAAAAAGGACACGATAGACGCAAGCGGAATCGTGGATGCTGTTTGCAAGTATTTCAAACTTTCGTCCGCGGACATAATCTCAAAAAAGAAAACCAAAAACATCGTCGAACCGAGGATGATTGCAATCTATCTCATCACCGAGTTGTTGCCGATGCCGCTTGTGCAAATAGGCGAAATGTTCGGCGGAAGAGATCACACCACAATCATTCACGCCCGCGACAAGATAAGCGAGGAAATCAAGTCGAATCCGCGCATCAAAGTCACCGTCGCAGACATAAGAAACATGATTCTCAACAGATAAACAAAAATATAAAATACAAACCAAAACAGGCGCGCGTTTTGCGCGCTTTTGTTTTTTTATTTATTATCGAATAGTTTGGAATATCAAGTATTTTTACAAAAGTTCGTTATCCTCTCATTTATGATTAAAAGTCGTTTTATTATATAGATAATTAAAATTTGCGGATTGACTTTGCATATTTGCGGCAATAAAATAAAGGTATGAAAAAACCATACGTTTGCGTTATAGGCGGCTCAAACATCGATATAACTTGCACTGCATTCACAAAGATACAAACAAAGGACAGCAACCCGGGCGTCACCACATTGTCGTGCGGGGGAGTTTCTCGCAACATTGCGGAAAATTTGGCAAGGCTTGGATTGAACGTCGAACTTATCACGGTTTTAGGCACGGATTTCAATGCGCATATGATAGAGCAAAACGCTCTTTCGGTGGGTATAGACATATCGCACAGTCTGGTTGTAGACGAGCCGTCGTCTTGCTACGTATCCGTCAACGACGTTGACAACGATATGTTCGTCGGCGTTGCTTCGATGCGTATTTTGGACAAACTCACCCCGGAGTTTTTGGCAAAAAATCTCGACATTATCAACGGCGCGGCATGCGTCGTCACAGATACGAATATTCCGAATTGTCTTGATTTTTTGATTGCAAACGTCACCGTACCTGTTTTTCTCGACACCGTTTCGGCAAAAAAGACGGCTATCGCAAACGACAAAATCAAAAATATCCGTTGTATAAAACCAAACGAGTATGAAGCGGAAATTCTGTCGGGCGTGAAGGTATCGGACGAGCAATCCGCTCTCGACGCATGCCAAAAAATCGCGCAGAGGGGGATAGACACAATCTATTTGAGTTGCGGTGAAGACGGCTCTTATTGCTATCAAAACGGCAAGTTTATACACGTGCCGTTCTTCAAAACAAACGTTGTCAACACAACGGGCGCAGGCGATAGTTTTATGGCAGGCGTGGTGTATGGATTTATGAAGGGAATGAGCGTTGAAAAAAGCGCGGAATTTGCCGCCGCATGCTCTT
>ULOK01002342.1_pt1 | contig 17711 bp, 22 predicted proteins | sample 1952501 | NCBI WGS metagenome assembly ULOK01 (sample SAMEA4835601, study PRJEB28245) | human gut metagenome | biome: gut microbiome; material: fecal sample | place: Denmark | collected 2008
CACTTTTCATACATACCGTTTCCTCTATACCGAGGGATTCTTCCGTGCTGTTTTCCAGTTTCTCCACACGTTCCATGGTTTTCGCCTATTTTGCCAAGGCTCAACTTCCCTTTTCTCTCTTTCGAGACCTTTTTAACGATACGGCAGAATTCACTTTATGTTACGGTCTGCATGATTGCTCGCCCCTTTTTCAAGGTTACTTTATCCACTCGCTTAGCACCCTGTATTACTACAACGCACCGAGTTTAGCTACACGGCTCACTGGCGATTACCGTGACCGGACTTGAAGCATATCGAGTCGCCGGAAATACTGATAGATAGGAGCTTTCTGCGATCCCTTCGGTTTTCTACAAACATTTTACAAACATTACACAATTATTCTACAACTACATTTTCAGATACAATCACGATTTCCGGTCACCGGAAAAAGTAACTTTCTTCACACATTTGTTACTTCTGATACTTCCCCAGATTTAGAGATCCATAAATTTATTTTTTGAAAAGTGCCAATTTTGAGCCGTTTTTCACTGAAAAAACCTTGTAACAAATTAACTCATATTTGTTACCACTCTTTTTTATAATTTTGAAGGAGGATTTTCCAATTATGAATTGTTACCAAGATAACAACAATATCGCTGACACTTCCGGGAACCTACGCAAGAATATGTCAGATAAGGAACTGCAACAGAAACTCACAATCGAAACCAATCCCCAGACGCAGCTGCGAATTCTGATCGAACTGAATACACACCAAGCCAGACAAATCACTGCCCTTACAAATCGAATTGCCATTCTGGAAGATAAGGCATTGAAAAAAGCCGGGAGAAAACGTGTGCCTATCTATCTGGACGGTAGGGAATTGACCGATGATGATATCCTTTACTACATTGACGAGGATTACTATACAATCGTAGAATTAGAACGTGTTACCAAAGCTCCTAAAAACCTGATTCGCAATCGGTATAATAGAGCCAAGAAGAAGCAACGGATTGCTAAAGAATAATGCTTATATCATAAATACCGCCGAACGGAAGAACCTTTCCGTTCAGCGGTATTTAGCAGATTTTGTTCGCTTCACTTATAACTCTTTCTTAAAGCAGATAATTCTGCCTGCTTCAATAAATCCCATAGCCATATGAAAATGCAAACTATCTTCATTGTCTAATTCGCAATCACTAGCAAATTCCGTACATCCCTTTTCTTTTGTCCATTTTTCGCACTCCGTCAATATTTCTTTTGCAAAACCTCTGTGACGAAATTCCTCTTTTACAAAAATCCCCTCTAAATATCCAACCGGCGATGAATCCGTACCTTCTACATAATCATATCTCAGTTGGCATTCTGCAAATCCTACCGGCTCACTATCAACATACTTGATGAAATATTGAGCATCTTCTTTTGCCATATTATCGGAAATATCATCAATTAATTCTTGTATAGTATCTACATCCCACATTTGGACTGCTAATTCTGCAATAACAGTTATATCATCTTTTTTAGCCTTCTTTACCATAGCAAACTCTCCTTACTCTTATTTAAAACATTTCATCAAGCAACAAATAGTAATTAATCTTTTCATAATTAGGCTCCATACCCAACATCTCAAAAAACAGTTTCTCGAATTCAGAATTGTGAAAAAAATTTCTAATTTCTCTGACGCACATTGAAATATCCAACCATTTATCCGCAGTTCCACATCTTGCTAAATCAAAAAAATATATTTCATCGTTGCAAATAAACAAATTACTGATATCGCCATGTGAAAACACTAACTCTTCATGTGGCTTGTTGTCGCAGAGCCATTTATATAGTTCTTGTGGATCTGTAAATTCCGTTGAATCTTCCCAATTAGATATATCAGTATCTGCCAGACCGTTCTTCAAAAGATAATCCAGTTCCTCCAATCTCATATCAATTTGTGATGAAAACGGACAGTTTGAGATATCAATGGATTGCAATAACTTAATTGCATTTGCTAAGTATGCTATGTATTGTATAGGATCCTCTGCAAAATCATCTATACTTTTCCCCTCAATTTCGCTCATAATCAAATATTCTGTACTTTCTTTTTGACCATATTCAATTACTTTGGGAACGTTTAGTATGCCTTCCAACCACTGCATTACTTCAGCTTCTCGCTTGACACTATAGGTTGTCCGTGAGTATATTTCATTAATCCTTTTTAAATATACAACCTGGTCTTCAATTTGACATTTATATACTTCTGCCGCCGACATACCTACAGCATCTTTTTCTTGAACGATAATTTTGTCTATATACTTCATGCCTATACCTCCTAGCTCAAGACATATTAACCTATTGATAGATTATATCACACTCAAAACGTCATGTCAATTATATATTCAGCACCTATCACTATCGCCATACGTTAATCAAGATTACTAACATATCCTTACCACGCCCCAAAAATCCACCCTAAATCTCAAAAACCTCAAAACTTAAAAATCTTAACTAGTCATAATCACGTCATAAAAATCGCCCTACTTTTCTGAAAACAGCAATAATCCCGATTTAGGGTCATTTTCTCACTAGTCCGCATAACGTACCGAAAATTCGCCCCATTTTTCAAAATCCCTGCAAAACCTTGATTTCTTAACATGTCTGCACAACGTACCAAAAATCCCGAACTTTTCTCAAAATCTGCAAAATCCATACATTTTCAATTTTTATTGAAACTTTCATTTTTGGAAAATCTTTAAAATTTTTCTTGACACGCCCTTCCTAGGCGATTGTACATTTACACCTTGCACGCTGTTTCCGATTACACATTTATCACATCAAAACCGCCCAACGCATCCACACTCTTTACGTTCACGACCCCCAAACCCCATATGTTATAATTAAAATGCGAAGCACCGCTAAATTTACGAAAGGAATTGTGGAATTTCACAGACACATAATAGATACGATTTACGAACATAAGAAAACAGATACACTTTAGAAATTTCCGGTAACAGCCATGGAAAATCCAAATGTATCAAACCTTCTCTTGCCTTCCGTCCCGGAATGTAATAATATGACCTTAGAAGGGGTCGCAGAATTGTATGACCATATGAGAAAAGAAACCATTTTAAAACAATTCTGTGATTTACAAAAAATTAAATATCGTGAGAGCATCAACCAATTTTACATTGTGATTGATCGGAAACAGTACACCGCCAAGACCAGACGTGAGCTTATAGACAAGCTATTTGAAAAATACTGCGGAGATGCGGTCACTACTCTGGAGCAGGCTTATCTGGAATGGATGCACTGGCGTGCAAGCATCAACACCTCGTCCAAGACGCTGAAGGAGAACAAGAACGAGTGGAAACACTATATCCAAGATTCTCAGTTGGCAAAGATGCAGGTAGCCAAAATTGAGATCGTCGACTTTGAAGCATTCCTCTATGATGTGACAATGGACTTTGCCATTACAAGCAAACGTTTGTCAAACATCTTAAGCGTGCTAAACGGCATCCTCCGGCGTTGTGTTTCCCGGAAGATTATTGAACACAATCTGCTGTCAGACGTGGATATGAAGATCTTTCGCAAACGCTGCAAGCCCCAGAACAGCACACCTTGAAATCCGAAGTCGAAGAACTCAAATCACAGATTGAGGAACAGACTTCCAAGGTGGTCAACATCAACAGTTTTCTCACTGTGGCGAAGAAGTACACTTCCTTTGAAACGCTTACGCCGGGTATGCTCCATGAACTCATCGAAAAGATTGTGGTGCATGAGGGCGACAAGAGCAGCGGCCATCGCATTCAAAAAATCGACATTTACTATTCTTTCGTTGGCGACCTGGAGACCTCTCATGTGGTCGCCCAACGAACTCTTAAAGATAGAAAAGCAGCGTGACATACTCTCGTACATCACACTGCAATTCTTTCACTTCAAAAAGGTTCCCTTAGAGCATTGCCCTTTTCTAGACTAACCTTTCTTACTTTATTGCTTTAAAATATACAAATTGTGTTGTTTTGTTCCAATCATATTGTTCCCACATATCCACAGCATTACTACCTGGATCTAACATAAGAACCTTATTATTTGATACATTATCAATAGCTACCCAATGTTGGCTATTTTCAGTAGCACCTTTAACTTCTGCTACTAAGTAGTATCCTTGTTCATAATATTTTCTAATTTCATATAGTTTTTCTGATTTAGATTTACCTCTTAAATTGACTCTATCAACATATTTGAAATTAGGTACTGCTCTATTAACGGCACTATAACTTAAATTGCCACTCGAATCAAAACCGTAATTATTATTAAGTGCTATGACAAATGTACCTGGATTAAATGGACTTATATTATTTGTCGGTACTCCACTCTTTTTAATTTGAATAGATATAGATGTTACTAAACATCCTATTTGTCCTATTGTAGAACCAGAGTGTCCTATTTCTATATTAGACCATGGTTTACCTTTTTGTTTCCATTCAGTTATTTCTCCACTAGATCCACTTATTCCATAAATAACATTAGCCCATAAGTTATCATATTTCTCTGATGTGAGTTCAACAAATTGCTCTTTTTGAGCATCATTAAATCCATACTTTGTTTTCATTTCTTCTACAGATTTACTGTTTATGTGAATATGTAATACTCTCTTTTGTTCTTTAGAAGATTCTTGCCCTTGATATATATTCGGATTTGGTCTCTGATAATTACTATTACCAGTAAACTCAATCTTATGTAATGTTCCAATTGAATCACTTTCATACTCCTCTGTCTTAACTTCAGATGTAATCGTGTTCATATCCCAGAATATTTCTTTTAATATTTTCTTTTTATCATTATTTATTAACATTACATCTGCATCATTTTCACCTTTAGAAATTCTTACAGAGAAAATAGATAACATATCTTTCCATGATGCTTTATTTGATTCAATCACAATTTCATCATGAGGATTCATTGTTTCAATAGTTTTAATCCTATTATCCATTTCTGTATTTAATTCAGCGATACAATCACTCATTAAATATGATTTTTTATCAGCTCTTTCACTAGAGAAAAATATACCAAATATTGATGCACATAATAATCCAATTAAGCAAATAATTACTATAATAACGACTGCTACTGTGCCTCCAGCTGCAATTAATCCAATTAAAGACTTAATAGCTGCTATTATTGCTTTAACACTATTAACAATTAACTTAGCAAGTGCCTTTGCCCCCTTAATAGCTGCTTTAGTAGATTTAATAGCTAAATCCTTTGCTCTTTTTGCTGCAATCTTAGTTGCCTTTGCTGTTTTTTCTGTTGCCTTTGCTGTATTCTTAACTTTAGTTTTTATCTTGGCTGGATTAGTTTTCATATGTTTCTTTTCAAAATTCTTTATATATTTTTCTTTCATTTTTGCAGATACTTTTTTACCTCCTCTTATTACTTGGTTAGGTTTAACAGTATTTGCACCATCTTTTAATTTATCATATGAATATTCATTAACAGTATCATCATCCATATAATCAGTTTTATCTTTTATTTCAATGATAGTATTTTTCATCTTACTTGTTAGAACACTACCTTTATCAAGTGTCTTAATAAACTTACTTGATTTTTCTTTTGTCTTTATGTCTTTCATTTACCTTCTCCTGGTTTTGTAGTCATCAACTTATATAAATCAGTATCTTTAGGAAAATGATTTTCAAATGGAACAAGTGTTGATCCAACTTTTAATAATCCACATCCTGCTCCTACATTAGTGATGTAAGATAATTGAGTTTCTGAAATACTTAGTAATTTAGCCAAATCCAATCTATCAGTAGAAGCTTGATTAAGCATAACAATAAATTCAGAGTTTGCTAACATAGTTCTTGCTGTGTGAGATTGTAATAAGTCATCAACATTTTGAGTAATTCCTGTAGCATAAGCTCCATATTTTCTAACTCTTTTCCATAGAGTAAATAGAAAGTCTGCTGAATACTCATATTTGAATAAAAGATATATTTCATCTATGAAAATATAAGTATTTCTTCCTTTAGCTCTATTAGATGTAATTCTATTTAATATTGAATCTAAGACAACTAACATACCTATTGGAAGTAAATCTGTTCCTAATTCTAATATGTCATAACATATTATTCTAGATTTAGTATTAACATTAGTATTTTTAGCAAAAGTATTTAAAGATCCATTTGCAAATAATTCAATAGCAAGTGCTATTTGTTTAGCTTCATCTTCTGGTTGTTTCATTAATTCTTCATGTAAATCTTGAAGTGTTGGAGCTACACCTTGATAGTTTCCTTGAGCGTAAACTCTATATACCTTAGCAGTACATCTATCAATAATTGATTTTTCTTTTGGTCCAAGATTTGCTCCTCCCATTAAATGTTCACATAATGAAAGAATAAATTCAGATTTTAAAATTATTGGATTTGCTCCATCACCATAATCTTTGTTTATATCCATAGCATTTATGTGATTGTTAGAAGTAGCAGAAATAATAATATCTTCCCCTCCAAGAGATTCTACTAACTTAGGATATTCTCTTTCTGGATCAATTATTAAAATATCAGCATTTGGATCTCTTAATGCAATAGAAACTATTTCATTCTTAGCACTAAAAGATTTACCTGAACCTGATACACCTAATATAAAACTATTACCATTTAATAATTGTCTTCTATCAGCAATTATCATATTTTTAGATATTACATTTTCACCATAATATATTCCATTTTGATGGTTTATTTCTTGAACTCTAAATGGCATAAATACTCCAAGAGATTCAGTTGTAAGAGTTCTTAATGTATCTATTTTTCTAACACCATATGGAATTGCTGTATTTAATCCATCTATTTGTTGATATTTTAAAACAGATAATTGGCATAAGTGTTTTCTTGCAATAGATAAAAGAGACTCAGTATCTTCATCTAATTTTTCTTTTGATGCTTCTGTATGTACCATTGTTATTACACAAACAAACATCCTTTGATCTCTAGTTGTTAGATCATCTAAAAATTCTTTTGATTCTTGTCTTTGTTGTTCTAAATCATATGGTATTACTGCACTAAAATTATTATTAGCATTTTGTCTTCTTTGAAAATTAGCAATATTAGTCTCAACACCTAGTCTTCTATTTTCTACTTCTCTAATTGCTTCATCCATAGGTATTGGTATGACATCAATTGATAGAATCATACTCTTATTTAAATCAGTTAATTCTGCTACCATATCATCTTTAATATAGTTTGCATAATCTTTTAAATAAAGAACTCTACCAACTCTATTACCGTATTCAAAATAATCATCTTTAAAACTCATTGCATCTGGACATATATAGTCTTTAAATGAATGTCCTTTTTTCATATTTTCTTTTAAGTCAAAATGAAATGATGATTCCTCACCATTTCTATAAAAATCATGTAATAATCTTAATCTTTCAATAGCATCAAGTTCAACACATTTAGATCCTAATTCTCTAAAATGATTACTTAATTCAATATATATTCTACTAAAATAGTTTTTAGCTTCTTCATAATTCTTTTTTTGCACAGTTATTGTTAAAAACTTTTCTTGAATCATAGAGTTTGAATTAATTGTTTTGTCTAATAACATATCATTATATTCTTTTCTATATTTGTCTAATTTATCCTTATTCATTGGAATTAGAACATTTTCTTCAAAATCTACTTTGTTAAGTTTACGATTTAATATTGTTATTTTTGTGGTTGCTCCTGAATCAAGTGAATTTAATAATTCACCATAATTAAGAAACATAGCTTCTTTATCTAGTTTACTTGCAACAGCATAATTAATATCAGTAAACTTAAATATTTTACTATACTTATCTTTTCCAATTAAAAAGACACCATCCTTATAAATTTTATTTACTGGAATAGTGTCTTGTACTGAATGTGGTATCTTAAAATCAATCTTTTCCTTTTCTTTTTTTCTTAGTGTTTTCAATATTCTTTTCCTCCTTTTTAGTCTTTATTAATTCATAATAAAAATTAGTTGGTTTAAATGTTAAATGATATGGCATTAATATTTTTGATTTAATAAAAGCCATAGCTACTTTTTCAGCAGGCATTCCATTATATTTTAAAAATCCTATAGCTACGAATGGAAATGCACCTAACATACATACCCATGATAAAGTTTCTTTTCCTAAATGACCTCTAAGGATAAAATATAATCCTACTGAAACAGCAATACCTAACAAGGCACAAATAAATTGTCTAAGATTTAATCCAAAATAAATATTTTCTGTATAATCTCTTATTTCCTTATTTATTTTTATTTCCATAAATTAATCTCCTTCATATTCACCTTTTAATAATTTGTTATATAAAGATTTTAATTCTCTTGATAACTTGCTTATTTCTTTTATATTATTACCCTGAAATTCATCATGAAAACCAATATTTGTCCATTCCCATTTTTCATAATCGTTAATTTCTCTTTTGATTTTTTTCATTATCTTGTTGATTTTTACATATATCTCTTGCTTTTTCATCTTCATCACCTTTCTATTTCTTCTTTCTTTTTGAACATTGGCATAATATCTGGAGTATTTAAACCTGTGTTCTTATCTAATCCATATTTATTAATTGAATGGCTCTTACAGTAATTAACATAGTATTTAACTCCATCTTTATTATCTATATCTGTAGGATATAATTCATGAATTGAATTCCATAAATTATAATGTATTTCATCTGTCATACATGCAATTTTATATCCTTCTTCAAAACGATTATATAGATAATAATCAAAATTATAATCCCATTCTGGAACTTTATAATAATCAAGTTTTCCATCCTTTAATTGAAATTCAATTGCGACTTCATATCCATCACTTGCCAGCAAAAGAACATCTCCATTTTTAGGATTTTCCAAAATGTAATCGATCTTACAATTCTGATAATTTACATCATTATCTAAAAAGAAATTTGCTTGATCATATATCTTCTGAATATTATTTTTCATCTTTCATTCTCCTTTACTCGTAATTTATAGTCTATAAATTCACAAACTTTATTTGATTCATTTATTGCTTTAAATAATTCTTGAGGTTTGTCTTCAAGTATTGATATCCAACTTTGAATGTAAGCTTTATGATTGTTATAATCTAATTCTTGTGGTTCTATTTCTAATTTTCCCATTAAAAAAGAACTAGATATTTCAGCAGCTAATTCTTCTCTAGCATAATCCTTCTTGTTTTTATTACTTTGATCACGATTTAATCTTTTTGAGTGTCCTGTAGCATGACACAGCTCGTGGAGTTGAGTAGCATAATAAGAATATTTATCATAAAACTTAAAAGATGGTGGTATAACAACTAAGTCATTTTGAGGACTGTAATAAGCTCTACTACCTTCTTCTTTATATTTCACTCCAAGTCCTTTTATTACTCTTTGAATGAATACATTACTAGGTATATCTTTATCATATGGATACATATCTTTTTGTGGCAATCCATCTATTAAAGAACCATTAAAGACATAAGATGTATTACAAAATAATTTATAATCATCTTTTACTTCTGGTTTATTACGAATAATATTTTCATAATCAGATATACTTATCTTTTGTTTATTTTTAATATCATATGCACTCCAAAATTCAACTGGAACACCTTTACCTTTAGCTTCTTTTAACTTGTACCCTTTATCCTTGATTTGTTTATAAGTCATCCATCTATTATCATTATATTGCTCTTTATATGTAATAAAGCTTAATAATAATTGATTTACTCCCCTATACTCTTGATGTGTTAATCCATTAACATTTAAAGATGATACCCATCTTTGTCTCCATGGAATATTTCCTTCCTTTAATGAATCAACATACATTTTTACTAATTCTTCTCTTGTTTTATTTATACTCATAAAATACCTCCTTTATATTCCCATCATCTCATGAACAATTTTATCTGATAATTTAATTGTTCCGACAAGAACTAGCATATTAAATATTAATTCTCCTAGATACTTCCATACTTGCGTAACTGCTGATGCATTAGCATCTACTACTGGAGGCGAACTAGCAAATAAACTAAATATAATACATGAGAGGATTATTATTGCTCCCTCTAAACAAACACCAGTATAACTTTTCAAGAAACTTTTGCCTACATTCTGAGTAGGTTCTCCTGCAAATGTTGATAAAGGTATTGGTGCAATTGCTGTATATAAATATAATTTAAAGAATCTTCCATAAACTGTCATAATCATAATAAATGAAAGAACTAACACTACAAGACTACCTATTATTGTAATAGCCCATAGTGGTATAGATTCAAAGAATCCACAGTCTTCTACTGCTTTTATAACTGCTTGTGGTAATACTGTTTTAGTTGAACCAGTCATTCCTGCTGTAGTCATTATTTTTGTTATAACTCCTTGTATTATATTAAATATTGCTAACATTAAATCCATTCCATATGTAACAACAACTTTAGCAATAGCAAATCTAATAAATAGTTTTAAAGCATGTTCAGGTTTCTTAACTTCTGTAAGAGATCCACATGTCTTCATCATACCTATAACAAAAAATAGGACTAGTAAAGCTAATCCTATTCCTTGCATAGCACCATATATGTTTTTTATTACATTCCATATTGCACCACCTTTAAAAGTTTCAGGTGTTTGAGTGATCAAAGTCCATATTTCACCTAGTTTAGAATTCCAAGTATCCAAAGCATTTTGAATATTTTGTACTATCCAATTACCACTCATAAATTACACCTCCTTATTTTGTGATAAAATTTAGTATTTCTTTTGCAAATACGATTAATATACCTCCTGCTATAGATATTAAACCATTATCCCTTTGTGATGGATCATGTGATTTAATTGCCATACCAAATTGCAATATACCCATACCAGTTATAATTAATCCTACTGCTCTAATTAATCCAAATATAAATGTAGATAAATTGTTTATAACACTAAGTGGATCTTCAGCAGCATAAACTGGAGTTGCCATAGTTATTAATACTAAAGCAACATTAGCTATTCTTAGTGTCTTTTCCACTTTCTTTAGATTCATTTTTTTCTTTTCTTTCATAAATACCCCTTCCTTTTAAATAGTCATCCATATTATCTGAATCAACTATTTCATAATTGTCTTTTATTTCTTTTATTTGTTGATAAGTCTTTTTATCATTAATTGCTTCTATTTCTAATTCACCAATTGAATCTGTAATAAGTCCATGAATATATGGTTTACCTTTTCCATCTGGTGTTAGATTTATATTGGGATGCTTTAATAAATCATATTTTTTATCTATTATTGGTCTTTCTCCTCTAATAAATAGTATAGAATCTTCATTATTAAGCATTCTCACTTCATCAGCTGTTAATAATTCTCTACCTGTATTTTGATAATTTGTTGAATATGAACCATGTGCACCATAAGTTCTTTGAAAAGTATTAGTATCAATTGTTTCTTTTCCTAACAATTCACTTACATACTTATGTGTTGATTGTTCATTACCACCTAAGTATAGAAATTCATCACAGTTTCCTACTATAGATTCCCATTGCTTTTCAAATAAAGCTTTTAACTGTGCTAAATTTTGTAAAATTATAGATACAGAGACATTTCTACTTCTCATTGTTGATAATATTTTTTCAAAATCATCTGGTAAAGAGACATTTGCAAATTCATCCATTAAAAAATGAACATGAACAGGCAAACTTCCATGATAATTATGATCTGCTAAGTAGAATAAGCTTTGAAATATTTGTGTATATAAAATAGATACAAGAAAATTAAAACTTGTATCATTGTCTGGTATTATCGCAAATAAAGCTGTTTTTTCTTCTCCTAGTGATTCTAAATCTAACTCATCTGTTTGAGTTAATCTTGCAAGTGAATCAAGATTAAATTTCTCTAATCTACTAGCAAGTGTTATTTGAATACTTTTTAAAGTTTTTGCAGCTCCACTATGATAGTCATGATAATATTTAACAGCTATATGGTCTGGTTCTCTATCTTCTAGTTTTTGAAATAACATATCAAGTGGAGACTTATAATTATCATCATCCTCTTTAACTTCACCAGCTCTTAACATTTCCATTATCATTGGAAAGTTTTGTTCTTCTTCTGGTGCTTCATATTTTAAATAAAACATCAATGCAAGTAATAACATTTCTGCTGCTGTGTCCCAAAATGGATCTTGAGTCATTGCTCCTTTTGGAGTTGTTGATTTAAAAAGATTAGTAACTAGTTTTTGAACATCGTTGTCATCTCTTATATATACAAATGGATTATAACAATAAGATAAATCCATATTTATTAAGTCAAGAACTTTTACTTTATAACCTTGATGTTCAAGTAAATTACCAGTATCTCTTAATATTTCTCCTTTTGGATCTAGTATTACAAAAGAAGTATTGGCTTGCATGACATTTGGTTTTGCATAAAATCTAGTTTTACCAGCACCAGATCCACCTACAATAATTGTATTTAAATTTCTCCTATGTTTATGAGCATCATAACCAATAGAAACATTTTGAGTTAGTATTTTATTACTCGAAAATGGTGCTTGTTCATACTTTTTGTTAATGATTTTTGTATCTCCCCAATCAGCAGATCCATATTCTTCTTTTTTTCTATAATTTTTTATTTGTTCCTTTATTATCAAAATGATAAAGAAATAAACTATAACAAAAAATAGCAATACTTTAAAAGTATCACTATTAATTGTTATTCTGTATGGATTAATTTCATTAGCATGTTCTATCAAATAAAATAATCCATTATTTGAAATTGGTGCTAGTATTAGTGCTAGCCATATAACAATTACTAATCCCCCTATTATTAGTATTTTATCCCCTTTATTCTTTTTCTTCATTATCTTATCTTTCTTCTACATAGTGTTTTGGAAACATTCTTTTTTTTAAAGGTGTATCTAAAACTTTTAAAAGGAGTTCATCGACTACAGTTGTATCTCTATCTTCTGCAATAAGTTTGTTTCTAAACTCATTTAATGCATTGATAACTATACCATATTCATACTTATCAAATTCGATTACTCTAACATCTTTCATCGACTACCACTTCTTTCTACTTTCTTTGAAGGTTTAGATTTTGTTTTAGGTGTTCTAGCTTTAGTTTTTTCAGTTTGTCTTCTAATTTCATCTCTATACTTATTTAAATCATCTCTAACTGAATGTTTCTTAGAACCCTCCTGTTCTGAAAAACTTTTGCTCTTTGAGAAAGGCTTTGACTGAGGGTTTGGTCTTGTCTTTCCCGAATGGGGGTTTTTATCACCTCTATGTTTTTCAATATCAGAAACAATGTCTGCTTTATTGAAGCTAGCAAGTTTAAATCTTTCTACAATTCTATTAATTCTAGGAGCGTCTTCTTTTCTAACAACAATATCAACCATTCCATCCATATCTTTATTATTTTTATCTATTAAAGCTGAATACAAAATACCATAAGTTTTTGCTTCTTTTTGAAATTGTTCCAAATCTTCTTTTTTTATAGAAAATACAGTTAATGGTTTACCAGACTTAATCATATTTTTAAGTTTTGCTTTACCACTAGTTTGTTCTTTAGATGTTATGACTGTATAAATTAAAACTGCTATTTCTTTAGCAGCTTTACCAGTTAATCTTAGGCCTACATCAACACCATCTAAACTCATCTTAACCATTTGTTCAGCAGCTTCACTTGATTCGCTCATTCTTTTCACTCTCCTTTTCTAATTCTTCTATTTTTTTGTTCATATCTTGTGAATTGTTCTGGATATTCTCACAAGTTTTTAATTTATCAGATAATTCTTTAATATTATTATTTAATTCTTTAATTTTAAAATTAATCCTCTCTAATTCCTGTGGATTATTTGTTCTTGTTTTTTGATTATATAGCTCTATTCTTTGATTCTTATATGTATTTCTATTATTTACTAGTTCATTTCTAATAATTTCTAATTCTTCATATGAATCTATTTTGTTATTTGATAGAAATATTATTTCTTTAGAATATTCTTCTAATTTTTCAACATCTTGTCTCATACTTATAGGAATATAATAATTTTTAATGTTTTTACGATATATTTTTAACCTATAACAATAATATCTATATAATCCAACTAATCCATGTGTTTTATTTTTTTTCTGATAATTTTTATAATTAATAAATTCATTTTCATCAATTTGTATTGGATCAGGATATTCTTCCTGTATTCTTTGCTTAATTCGTTCAATAGAGTATTCATCACCAAATTGTCTTTCAATTCTAACATTTCTTTTATAGTTTTCTCTTCTTAATGATAATTTTCCATATCTGTTATTTACTTCATATCCTTGTTGATTTAATAATGATATAAACTCATAATAATCTCTAGCTTGTTTAATTGCATAATCAACATCTTTTTGTGTTTTCTTTGAGTAATTATCATATCCAAGATACTTTTTAAAATTAACTTTATATACTTTTTCATCAACTATGGATAATCCATGTTCCTCACACAATCTATCATTAATATCTCTAAATAATGCTGTAGTTCTTCTACAACTATTAAATTTTTTGCCATCTATAAATGAGACCGAATTAACAACAAAATGATTATGTATGTGTTTAGTATTTAAATGAGTTGTAACTATAACTTGATACTTATCTCCCCACATTTCAGTAGCAAGTTCAACACCAATTTTATGTGCAATATCTGGAGTAACTTCTCCTTCTTTAAATGATTGATAACCATGAAAAGCAACAATACCACTTTCTTTTTGAAACGCTTTTTTTACTTGCTTCATTTCTTCATAAGCATTAGATACATTACAATTTATTCCACTGATATAATATTGTCTTTCTGTCTTATCTTCATTTTCTGCATAACTTAAAGTGTTATTTAAATTATCTAAGGGTATTTCAGTTTTTTCCTTATTCTCGACATAAGTTATAGCATTATTAATATTGCCTCCAACTTTCCACAAACTTGTTGTTGCCATATTAAATCACCTACTTAAAATATTTATCATTTAATTTATCAATAACTATATTGATTTTTTTGAGTTCTTCTTCTAAATTATATTGAACAACAATACCTTTAGAATTAGCTACATAAGCAATTTGATTAATATTATTTCCTATTCTATTTAATTCATATATTAAGTTATGAATCTCAATAGTAAGACTATCATCATGAACATATCCTAATATCAAATCACGAATAAATTTTGAATATGAAACATTTAATTTTTTACATTTCTCCTTCAAAATTTTTTCTTCTTTTTCATCAAGATAATACTTTTTTTCAATGAATCTTTTTCTCATATTATCTCAAGGGGATTGGGGTGTCCCCATATAGGATTTTGTCTAGTAAGACACAAATCCATTGCTTGCTATTAATAAATGACATAGATAGTCTGTAAGGATTAATATTCTTCTGCATACTCATCAAAATCATCTCGATCTTCATCATATTCTACACAAGATATACTTGTAATATAAGATAATGAATCAGTAATATTTCTATCATCTGAATTAAGAATTAAATCAATTACTTGAGCATAAGCATCTTCTAAAGATTCAGCTCTTACATTGTAATAATCATTAGTTTTAGTTGAAACTTTTATTGTAAATTCTTCCACCTTTTTATCCTCCTTCCATCATCGAGAATCAATATCTCGATTCTTTTCTTTAATTATTTCTTTTTCTTTTAAATAAATAAGGAGATGATCATTATTAAAAAATCCCTCTGAATATCCTTCATATGATGGATTATCTTTATTCATATCAATATCTAAAACCCCAAATGAATTATCAACTTTAGCTTGTCTTATTTCTTGTTTTATTTTTTTTAATGCTGTTCTTTTATCATCAAAAATTTGAAAATCGACACCATGTTCTCCATCACATGACCAATCTTCTACAATTAAATAAACTTTATCTTTCATCTATAGCTATTTCCTTTTTATGTTTTTCATGTTCAATTAAAGAATAACTAAATTCATCTATACTTAATCTTATATCTTCACCTATTCCAAAATCATTGTGAATCCAATCTTGATATATCTCATCCATAGGTTTTTCTAACTTATTAAGTACCTTTAATTGTTCCTCATTAAAATATTCACTTCCAGGATCAAAATAATAAGTCATTTCATTTTTAATTGCTGTCTCATAGGACTTTTTAATTATTTCTTCCTTAGGTAATTCTTTTAATTGTTCTTCATACTCCTCATATTCTTTAGCTAACTTGTTATAAAACTTTTGTCTTAAACTTTCCATAATAAATTTCCTTTCTTTAATAAACAATTAAAGAGGAAAGTTTTATCTTTCCTCTTGTGGTGTATCTTTTGATTTTGATGATAAGAATGTAATCTTTTCAGCAACTACACTTAAAGATTTCATCTTATTTCCATCTTTCTCATAAGAATCTGTTTGAAGTCTTCCTTTAACACCAATGATATCGCCTTTTTTACAATATTCTGCTGTGTTTTGTGCAACTCCATCCCATAGAGATACATCAATAAAATCTGTTTCATATTCTCCATCTGCATTCTTATAAGATCTTGGGCAAGCAATTGTAATATTGCTTACACTCTTTCCTGATTCTAGTTCTTTAACTTCTGGATCGGCAACTAGTCTTCCAACCAATACTGCTTGATTTAACATATATATAAAACCCCTTTCTTTTCTTATTAAATCTTTTTATTCTTTTTAGCTTTTAAAGTGCTATAACTTCATAATTGCACATTTTAACCACCCCCCATTTTTGTATCAAAAAAGAGAACCTATTTTTTTAAGTTCTCTTTCTCAATTTCTTCTCTTAAAATTTCTGAAACTTTTTTAGCAAATTCTTTTGGATTCTCACATGCTTCTCTATGCAGCTTAGGATGTTTTCTTAATTCCAATATGAATTCAATATCTTGCTTTCTCAATTTCACAACCTTTTCTTCTTTTTGTTTCATCCTTAACCTCCAAAAAAATTATAAATTGTATTTATAAAAGGCTATGTCACAACAAACAGTTGATAAATAGCCATTTTTATAGGGGAGTATCAGAACTCCCCTACAAACTGTTAATAGGCAAAAGGCGTGACGAAAGTGATCACGCCTTTTTTCATGTAAGGATAGCCGCATAGCGGCGCAAGGGATGGATCCCCTTGTACGGAACGCAGTGACGCACCCCAGATATTCAGGGGGCCGAGCTGTTCGGTCTCGCAGAGCGCACATACGGGTTTAACCCGTATAGAAGTGCGCCCTTAGTATCAGTTCGACAAATCTTAATTTGACTTACTTCTTCACTCTTTTTGATAAATGAAGTTCATTATCATCTACATATCCAAGTTTATTATATACAGTTTGTGCAACAAGATTTTCTTGTCCTGTTAGAAGTTCATATTTGTCAAGTGGATAATTCTTACTGCAATAAGCCTCTGCAAAAGTAATCATCTCACTCGCTAAGCCTCTTTTTCTGTATGCTGGTTTAACATACACTTCTGTAATTTCAGGCATATATTCATCATAGCAGAACGATTTTTTAAGCTGAACACAAACAAATCCAACTAACATATCATCTTCATCAGCAACGATAACAACTTCCTGTTTATTATTCATAAGGGAATTTCTAATATTGTCTATGCTTGTATCGCCCTCACCATTAAATTCGTTGTTTAAGATGTTTAATTGCTCCGCATCATTTACAGTTGCTATTCTTACCATTACAACCTCCATAAATTATTATCTATTCGACCTATTCTAATTAGGCGACCAGAGGAACTGCTGGTC
>ULOK01052197.1_pt1 | contig 17634 bp, 19 predicted proteins | sample 1952501 | NCBI WGS metagenome assembly ULOK01 (sample SAMEA4835601, study PRJEB28245) | human gut metagenome | biome: gut microbiome; material: fecal sample | place: Denmark | collected 2008
CAAAAATCAACCATTTGTTGTGACAGAGCCTTATAAAAAAATACAAATATGCGATTTAGTTATCTGTAAGCATAATGTAAGCTTTATCTATTTCATCATATAAATCTTCTAAAAATTTATATGTTATCTTATATCTTCGTTTATCCTTTAATGGAATAAATAACTCAAGATCAAGTAAAGCTCCTATACAATATCCTATACAATCACTTGCTCTAGATAATTCATCTAAATTACATAATCTTAATTTTTTATATTCCTTTATTTCCATGATATCCTTTCATAAAAAAAGAACTAATTTATAGTTCTTCAAATTTACAATGAGTTTTTTCAATTAGTTTTAAGTGATAATTATTTTCCAAAACATTCAATACTATTTTAGTATCTGGTCTTAATTTTTCTGTGTTTGCAATTTCACATATACCTGTATATATCATTGTATCAAAACTGGTGTTACCAATTAAGTCATATTTATGTGAAAGGTATAAATAATATGCAATATATTCATTTAAAAAATTATCACTAAAATAGTTCAACAATTCATTATTAAACTCATCATATTTTTTTCTTCTTCTTTTGTTAATTCTTCAGACATTATATTACCTCCTAATAGTAATATATATCCAAATAACTTTTTCTCCTATTGTGCGATTAGCTCTCCAATAAGTACGATTTGTTTATTTGTTCCAGATCGACAAGTTATTAAAGTTATTGAAGATTTTCTAGTATTTTTTCTTATACTAGCTTGTCCAGTTTTTTCAATATCATATTGATTAATAATTTTATATTCATATGTTTTATTATTATAATCTAAATATATTTTATCGCCTAAATTCAACTTATACAAATATCTAAAATAAGACATACTAGCTGAACCTGAATGTGCTACTAAAATAACATTTCCACCATCATCATCTGGTGAATCAGATTCACTATGAATCATTATATTATAATTAATATTATTGTATCTTGATTCTTTAGCTACAAGTCCTCTCTTTAAATTGATTTTAGGTATTCTTAATATAGCTATATAATCATATGAAGTTTCTTGCTTTTTAACTTCTTGTTTTGGTTCTTCAATTTCTTCAATTATTTCTTCTTGGGGATCTTCTTCATAGTATTCTTCTATAGCATCATCAATTTTTTCTTTTTCACTTATATAATTATAAAAATTATATCCCATTAATGTTATTCCAACTAAGAAGATTAAAGAGCCTAGTATAACTAGACCCTTTTTACTTTTTATTTCTGAATTTTCCATAAATAAATACTCCTATACCTAATAAGCATAATAAGATTGATCCAACTTCTGCTGTTGGGAATTCATTCTTTTCAGTATTAGGAACTTCTATAATTTTTTCATCTTTCATAGAACATTTAACTATTTCACCATCTTCTTTTATTTCAAATGGCATTTTTTCAGTATTTAATGTATATCCCTTTGGTGCTTCTTTTTCTAGAATATAGTATTTTCCATAAGGTATTTTTTCTATAACAATTTTACCATTCTCATCTGTTGTTCCAGTATAAACAAGTTCGTCTTTATAATTATAGATTTCAATTGTTGTATTTGGAAGTGTTACAGATTCACTAAAATCTGTCTTAGTGAATTCTAGAGTACCTGTTATTTTTTCATCTTTCATAGTAGATTTAATAACTTTATCTTCTCCAGTTACTTCAAAATACATTTTTTCATCATTAATTAAATATCCTTCTGGTGCTTCTTTTTCTAGAATATAGTATTTCCCAATAGGTAATCTTTCAATTACGATTTTACCATTTTCATCAGTTTCACCTGCAAAAACAAGTTCATTATCCACAGTATATATTTCCATTTTTGTATTAGGTAATGTTTCATCTGTAGAATAATCTGTCTTTGTAAATTCATATTGAGTAGTTTTCAATTTATTTTCAATCAATGTCTTGTAAGTAATAACTGGTGTATATTGATCTTTATATTTTAAAGTAAAGCATACTGGCTTATCATTTAATATATATCCATCTAAAGTTTTTAATTCTTTTACACAATAGCTACCCAATTTTAAATTGCCAAATGTTAAGTTTCCATTTTCATCAGTTATTCCTGTAGCTATTTCATCATCACCTTGATATATTCCAAATTTAATTCCAGCTAACTTTTCATTAATATATTTATATCCCTTTCCTTCATCTAATCTTGCTACTTCACCAACTTTTTCGATTTTAACTTCACCTTTAACTGGTGTATTTTCAAATTGTGTATCAAAGATTATTCCATATTCAGAATCTTCTCTTAATACAGAGTTTTCATCAATTGTAAATTCATGAGATTCTTTATTCCAAAGATATCCATCAATTACTTGATCTACTTCTTCTAATTTATAAGTACCAGTATTTAAAGGATAAGCTGTAATAAATTCTCCATTTTCATCAGTTTCAAAAACACATATTTTTTGTTTTGGATATGATGTAGTTTGGCATACATATTCATTAGTTTTAGTATCTAATATTTTAAATTTAATTCCAGCTCTTTTAATAACTTCTTTTGTTTCTGCATCAATCTTAACAACTCTTAGTTTAGCTGTTATTTCTGCATTAGAAATTACCTTTTTAATAACTCCTCCAACTTCTTTAACTTCAATATTAAAGTCTTTCATTTTTTCATGTCCACTCGTAGAAGTTAATTGTTTTACTGTGTAAGAACCATAAGGTAAATTAAATTCAAAATTACCTTGATTATTAGTTGTATATTCACCAACCAAAACCCCATTTCTATTATATACTCCAAATTTTACTCCAACTTCTGGTGTCATAATTGTTGTTTCATCTGTAGCATATACTTTAGTAATTTCAAAATCCCTTCTAATAACTTGCTCATATACTTTTACTGTTGGAGTTAAGTTATCTTCTGTTATTTCAAAATAATACTTATTACTATCTAAAGTATAACCAGTTGAAGCTTTTTCTTCTAAAAGATAAAATCTACCAAGTTCAGGTAAATAATTTGATGTAGTATTTGATGAAACAGTTCCAATTTTAGTCCCATCAATTTTATATATTCCATATATTGCTCCATCAAGTGTTGCTTCACCTTGAGCTTGTTTAGTTTTTGTTTCAACATCATACTTTTCAGGTGTTACTTTTCCACCAACTACTTTTATTTTTAAATTAGTTCTTACTGGATCATAATTACCTACTCTAAATACATTTTGAGAACCATCTTTAAAATATACTATCGGTGGCAATTCATATTTTGTTGCACTCTTTTGTAGATTGATTGTAGCATCTCCTACCTTTGTTGCTGTTACTGTTAGAGTATTTCCATTAACACTAGCATTAACATTTGTAGCACCTGCTACTCTAAAATTACTTAGTACATTATTTGAATCATTTAATGTAATTGTGCTGCCCATTGGCATTACAATATTATCTTGAAATCTAGGAGCTTTATAGTGATTTGCTACTAAACTTTCTAGTTCAGCCATTTCACCATCAAATCTAGAAACTCTATTACCATTTAATGTATCAGTAAAATAAATATCTGATTCAGGATTAGTTGTTCTCCATATCATAACTTGAGTAATAGCATACCATTTTTGATCTGAATGGCCTTCATATCCATATCCATAATATGCAAGTAATGATATTCTTTCCCATTGAGCATCAGAAAATCCTAACACTCTAGCATAATCACTTCTTTCAACATTATAATATGGTAAATTATTATCTATATCAGTATATGGTTGAACACAATATACAAATGCATTGTCTTCACTTCTTCTTATAAATCTAGCTTGTTGGTATTTTGTATAACCATCTGGTCTAGCTTTTTTGATATAGATATTACTAATATACTCTGATGGCCATATTGCTTGACCAGTATATTGCTCGGCGTGTACTTCAGTTACTGTGAAGATTGCCATTAAAAAAAGCATGCAAGACATTGCATACTTAAATAATCTTTTAACTTTCATTTTTCATTTCCTTTCATATGTATTATTCTGGATATTTTACTTTTAACATATCACCTAAATAGTCTCCAGATGTACTATTTATATTTAAACAAGAATAACTTAATATTTCATAACCTAATGCCTCTCCAGCTTCAATACAAGCTTCGTGAGTAGGATAATCAACTCTTGCCCAATTCCACATTGGTTTATGATAATAATCATATTCACTCATACCATATTTTTCCCATTCTGTTTGTTGTTTAGGTTTTTCTTGTTCTACTACTTGAGCAGGTTGTTGAGTTGTTTGTTGAACAGATTGTTGTTCAACTTTTTTAGGTGTTTCTTGTTTCTTTTGAGGTGTACTTGAAGTAGTAGTTTCTTGTTTCTTTTCTTCTTGCCTAATTTCAATTTTAGGTTCTTCTTTAACTACTTCCTTATCTGATTCATCGTTAGTTGAAGTTTCCTCTATGACAGTATCATTATTTGTATTGTCTTCTTCTACTTTCTCAATTTTAATTGGTGTAGATTCTTTGATGTTTTTTGTCTTAGCATAATTAAATACAAGAACACATGAAACACTAAAGATTAATAATATCAATATAATAATTTTCTTTTTCATAAAACTTCACTCCTATTCTATAACTCAAAATCATTATTTTTTCTTCTTGTAATTGGTTCATTATCATTTAACCAATCATCTTCTTCAAGTTCTGGCCATAATGGTTTATCAGCATCTTCAAATCTTTTAAAACTTATAGCCATTGCACTTTTTAAATAACCAAATTTATTAGATATTTCATTACCATTCTCATCTTTAAAATTATTTCTTTTAACTCCTCTAATTATGTAATGAATAACAGAATAAATATCTACTTTTTCATAACCTCTATTAACATAATCATTAAATAAACTATCATAGAATGTTATGTTATATTCATCACTTGTAATATATCCCGATTTTATTAAATCAATTACAAATGGATTTTTCATCGCTTGCGTTTTATCTATTCTATCTTTTTTATCTATTTCTTTGGTATTGTATTTTTTAGTATTATATTGTGGCTGATTTACCGATGTTGGATTATCCATAGTTGGTTTATCCAGCGTTGGGAAATCGGGTGCTGGTTCAATTCCTTTATTTTTAAGGGATTGAGGATTATTATGAACTCTATAATGATATCTAAATGTTCCTTTTTCTGTTCTTAATTTATCTATTTCAATATATCCATGTTCTTTAAGTTCATTTATTTGACTTCTTATTGCACTTTTTCCATCCTTACAAATTGCCACTAAACCATTAAATGAATAATCCCAATTGTCTGGTAGGCTAGTTATTCTATCTAATAAACCTAAAGCTGCATTTGATATATTAAGATCAAGATATCTTCTATTATCCATAATTGTATAATTTTTTGTTTCTTCATCAACTTCAAATTCTCTTACATTTTCCATATTCACCACCTATCTTTCTTGTGCCTTCATCTTTTCCAAATGTCTTGAATAATAATCTACTGCTTTAAATATGAATTCTTCATAGTTATCAATTCTTATATTTTTTGGAATAGAACTTCTTAATTTTTCTTCACTAATCTTTATTTTAGGTTTTTGATTAGGTTTTTCTTGCTCAACTATTTCTAAGATTTTATCATCAGTTAGTTTTCCTTCTTGTGATAACTTCTTTAAAATAATTGTTTGAGCATGAGATGGTGTAGAATCTGAATAACTCATTGCTTCTAATAATACTTCTTGCTCTGATTTTTTTAAGTAAGAAATCTCAACTGCTGGATTAAAAGCAATTTTATTATTATCAACCATATCAAGTAATTCAGGTGTAAGATAATTTAATCTAATGTATCTTTGAATTTGTCTTGATGATTCATTGGTTTCATCTGCTAATAAATCTCTACTATACTTTTGGCCAACTTGACCAGAAGTTACTCCTTGATGATTTAAAGCATCTAGTTTCATCTTATACGCTTTAGCTTTTTCACTAGGTAATAGTGATTCTCTGTGCATATTTGAATCAACCATATATATTGTTGCTTCATCATCTGACATATCTCTTATAATTGCTGGTATTGTTTTTAAACCTATTAATTCACTAGCAAGTTTTCTTCTATGACCTGATACAATTTCATATCTATCATCTTTTTTTCTTACTATTATTGGTTCTAACACACCATTTACTTTAATTGATTCTTCTAACTTACTTAAATCATCATTTTTTAATACTTTAAATGGATGATCCTTGAAAGTATCTAATAAATCAATTTCTATTTCTTCAATCTTTTCTTTTTTAGCCTCATCTCTTTGTTCTTGCGTAGTAAAGAAATCATCTACTTTGAATGGAAGTGGATCTAGAATGTTCTTTTTCTCCATCTAACATTACCTCCTTTGCAAAGTCTCTATATGCTATTGCTACTTTTGAGTTTTTATCATATGAGAATATTGATTGTCCTTCACTAGAAGATTCTGCAACCTTGACTGCTCTCGGAATATGAGTATTATAGATATTGAACATGTTCCCATAAGTCTCGCTTAATGCTTGGCTTATATTTTTAGATAGATTAGTTCTTTCATCTACCATAGTTAGTAATAACCCACCAACTTGTAGATTAGGATTAATCTGTTTTTTTATTTGATGAACTGTTTTTAATAACTGTCCCATACCCTTAGTTGCTAAAAATTGTGATTCTACTGGAATAATAACTTTATCTGATGCAGCTAAAGCATTTATAGTAATCATTCCTAAACTTGGCATACAATCTATTAAAATATAATCATATTTATCTTTTAATGGAGCAATAGAATTTTTTAATGTATTTTCACGACTCATAACATTAATTAATCTTACTTCCATTGAAGATAATTCAAGATTAGATGGAATGATATCTACTCCTTCATCTTGATGAAGAATTGCTTTACTAGGACTAATGTCATTATCGTTTATGGTATTATCCATTATTGTTGATAATGTATTAGGAATATCATCAGTATTATGCCATCCAGCATATGCTGTTAGGTCTCCTTGTGGATCTGCATCTACTAGTAATACTTTTTTACCCATATTAGCAAGTGCTACACCTAAACTAAATGTTGTAGTTGTTTTACCAACACCACCCTTTTGATTAGCTATTGAAATAACTTCACAACTCTTCATTTTGTCTCCTTTCTATTGTGTATCATTTTCAACTTCCTCCAGTTTAAGTTCTGCATATTCTTCAAATTTCTTTGCTGTATCTTTATCCATTTCATCAGTTACTCTTACATAAATGTTATATGTAGTATTTATATTAGAATGACCTAACCTTTTACTAACAGCTTTAATATCAGAACCAGTTTCAACAAGTCTTGTAGCATGAGTTTCTCTAAAATCATGGAATCTACATTTAATACCCAATTCATAATGAATTACTTTCATAGCATATTTAATAGTGTTTGTTCCTAAAAAATATCCATTAGGTTTTACAAATACAAAATCAATAACTGGACAACTAATAGGTATTTCTTTAGCTGCTGTTATAATTTTTATTTCAGGTTTATTTGTAAATTCATTTTTTACCTCTTTTTTGTAATGCATTAAATATGCATCACCAAACAATTTCTTGTTTTCTTCTTGTTCTGCTTTAAATTTTTTTAGTGCTGTTATGAGTTTATCTCCTAAAGTAATTGTTCTATAACTACTTTCAGTCTTACATGTTCCTAAATACCAAACACAAGTAGTCGCACCTTTAACATTATTTTTATGACTGCATCCTTTTTGATTTCTCTCAACAATATTTTTATTAACAGTTAGTGTTTTGTTTTCAAAATCAATATCATCCCAAGTAAGTCCGAAAACTTCACTTTTTCTTAAACCTGTATAATATGCAAGCATAATTGAATAATAAATTGAATGAGAACTCTTGAATCTATTTAAAATAGTTTCAACTTCTTCATTAGTAAAAATATGTGCTGGATCAGTTGGTGCAGTATCATATTTAGGTACATGAACTTTTGCTGCTGGATTATATGGTAGTATATTCATATCATCACAAGCATATCTAAAAGACCCTTTAACAATTTTCATTATTCCTTTGATATACCATTTTGAATAAGAATGTTCTACATATAAATTATTAACAAAATCATTTAGTATTGGAACTGTTATTTGACTCATCTGATAAAATCCAAGTTTAGGTTTAACATGTATTCGAATTATTCTTTGATAGGTATCAATAGTCCTATATTTGAGATTAATTCTTACCCATTTTTCTAACCATAAATCAAGAAAATCAGAATATGACATCTTACAAGGTTCATATGCAACACCAGAAAACAAATTATTCATTGCTTTATATCCTTCTTCTTCAGCTTCTTTTCGAGTTTTGAATCCAGATCTTGTTATTTGTTTTCTTTTCCCATCAACTGGAGCTACTTCAAAATAATAGCCATATGTTTTTCCTCTTTTTCTAACATTAAGTTTCACTATTAGCCTCCTTCCTTAACTCAAAAAAAGAGCTAACAAATTAAATTGTTAACTCTTTTAAGTTATATAGAATTCTGACATCTAGCGACTTATTACGCTGTCATTTCGCTGTCAAATAACGATTTTTTATGATTTTTTTCTGTCAAGATTTTTTCAAACCCTTATAATATAAGGCTTTAAAACTATCTTCCACAACAATTCTTGTATTTCTTACCACTTCCACAAGGGCATGGATCATTTCTTCCTATTTTTTCTTTTTTATGTGTTCCACCCTTTAAAGTTTTTTCATCTTTATTATTTATTATTGGTTTTGCAACTTCTTTTCTTTCTATATTTTGTCTTACTTCTGCTCTTAGTAGGAACATGCTTATTTCTTCTGATATTTTAGCCATCATATTATCAAATATTTGGTATCCTTCTTTTATATATGCTTGGAGTGGGTCCTCATTTGCATATCCTCTAAGTCCAATTCCTTCTTTTAAATGTTCCATATTGTTTATATGATTCATCCAATTTGTATCTATTACTCTAAGTGCTATTGCTTTTTCAAATTCATTTACTAATTCCCATGGCATTTCTTTTATTTTTTCTTCATAATCTTCATTTAACAATTCATATATTATTTCTGTTGCGTCTTCTATTGTTTTATTCTCAATTTGTGATAATTTGATCTTTTTTGTTTTTAAAAGATTCTTATTTATGTAATCTGTTAATTCTTCATATCTTGTTTCTTCTTCGCTATTTAAATATTGAATTACAATATTATTTATATAATCTTTGAATGAATTTAAAACATTTTCATGTATTGATTCTTGATCTAGTATTTCATTTCTTTTTCTATAAATTATTTCTCTATGCTCATTCATTACATTATCATATTGTAATAGTTGTTTTCTTATATCAAAGTTATTACCTTCAACTCTTTTTTGTGCTCCTTCTATTGAACTTGTAAATATTTTACTTCTTATTGCTTGTTCATCAAAACCAGCTGATTGCATAAGTGCCTTTATTCTATCTGTTCCAAATCTTACCATTAATTCATCTTCTAATGATACGAAAAATTGTGATACACCTGGATCTCCTTGACGTCCAGCACGTCCTCTTAACTGATTGTCAATACGTCTTGATTCATGGCGCTCTGTACCTATTACACAGAGTCCTCCTAGTTCTCTAACTCCATCACCTAACTTTATATCAGTTCCACGTCCTGCCATATTTGTTGCAATTGTTACTGAATTTTTTTCGCCGGCTTTTGCTATTATTTCTGCTTCTCTCGCATGATTCTTCGCATTTAATACTTCATGTTTAATACCTTTTTTATCTAACATTTTACTTACTAATTCACTTGTTTCTATTGCAATTGTACCTACTAATATTGGTTGTCCCATTTTGTGCCTTTTTTCTATTTCGTCTACTATTGCATTAAATTTTGCTTTTTTGGTTGCGAATACCAAGTCAGCTAAATCTTCTCTTATTACTTCTCTATTTGTTGGTATTTGAATTACAAACATATTGTATATGTTCCTAAATTCTTCTTCTTCTGTTTTAGCTGTACCTGTCATACCAGATAATTTGTTGTACATTCTAAATAAGTTTTGGAAAGTTATTGTTGCCAGTGTTTTTGTTTCATCTTGTATTTTAACTCCTTCTTTTGCTTCTATTGCTTGATGAAGTCCTTCTGAAAATGCTCTTCCCTTCATTAATCTTCCTGTAAATTGATCTACTATTATTACCTCGTTATCTTGTACGACATAATCTACATCCCTTTGCATAGCATAATTTGCTTTTAGGGCTTGATCTATATGATGAACTAAAGCAGTATTAGATATATCGTATAGATTATCTAATTTAAAGTATTTACATGCTTTATCACTACCTTCTTCTGATAAACTTACTGATTTTGTTTTTTCATCTATTGTATAATCTTGTTCCTTAATTAGTGTTTTTACAAATATGTCAGCACTATTGTATAAGTTTTTTGATTCCATATGACCACCAGATATTATAAGTGGTGTTCTTGCTTCATCTATTAATATTGAGTCAACTTCATCTAGAATAGCAAAATTTAGTCCTCTTTGAACTCTATTTTCTTTTTTTACTACCATATTGTCTCTTAAGTAATCAAAACCAAGTTCATTATTTGTTGTATATAATATATCCTTATCATATTCTTTTTTCTTTTCTGAAGGTGTTAGTTCTCTTAAATTAACTCCAACTGTTACTCCTAAAAATTCAAATACTTTTCCCATCCATTCAGCATTTCTTAAAGTTAGATATTCGTTAACTGTTATTACATGCACACCTTTTCCTGTTAATGAATTTAAGTATGCTGGAAGTACTGTTGTTAAAGTTTTTCCTTCTCCTGTTTTCATCTCTGCTATATTACCATAATGAATTGCTATACCACCTAATAATTGAACATAAAATGGGTATTCTCCAATTGTTCTTTTTGCTGCTTCTCTTGCAGTAGCAAATGCTTCTACTAATATATCTTCTAGTGTTTCTCCTGCATTTAATCTTTCTTTAAATATTGTTGTTTTGTTTTTTAAATCCCCATCACTTAAATTGGAATATTCATCTTTTAGTAATTCTATTTTATCTGCAATGCTTCTAAATTTCTTTAGTTCTTTATATTCATGATCAAATAAGCTTCTTAATATATTCATTTAAACCACCTCAATTTATATTGTATCAAAAAAAAAGAAATAGTTAAACTATTTCTATTCAGTTTCTATAACTCCATAGTTATTATCTTTTCTTTTATAAAGAATACATATGTTAGAAGTATTACTATCTTTAAATATGAAGAAATCATGTCCTAGCATTTCCATTTGAAGTATTGCTTCTTCTTCGCTCATTGGTTTAGTGTTAAGTGTTTTTCTTCTTACTATTTTAGTATCTTCTTCTTTTTCTTCTTCTTGATACATTAAGTTTAATTTTTTTAATGCATTCTTTGAAATTTTATTTATTTTTGTTTTATTTTTTCTTATTTGCCTTTCAATTTTGTCTACAACTGAATCGATTGCTGCATATAAATCTTCAGCAGATTCTTCATTTCTAATTGTAAAACTTGTAGTTGGAATTGTAACTTCTATTGTTTGATTATAACCTTTTACCTTAATTAATATATTTGCTGTTATTTCATCTGGTTCATCGAAATATTTATTAAGTTTATCAATTTTTTCTGTGATATAATCCTTAATCGCGTCCGTTACTAATATTTTGTCACCTCTTATATTGTATTTCATAAAATCCCTCCTTATGATAATTATAGCATGTTAGTTATTTTATGTAAATGTACAGAAACATTCTTTACATAAACTTGTTTATTTTTTTTATGGATTAATGATATAATTTAAATGGTGAGATGTATGTTTAAATATACGCTTGATAATAAGAGATATTACACTCTTAATTATTATTATAAAAAGAAATATAATTCTAAGGTTTTTAAAGTTTCTTTGAATGCTGGTTTTGGATGTCCAAATAAAAAGAATGGTAGTGGATGTATATATTGTTATAATGGTAGTGGTGATAATAGGGGCATGGATATTATAGAACAGTTTAATAAGGTAAGAGATATTGTCAATAAAAAATGGCCAAATAGTAAGTATATAGGATACTTTCAAGCAGACACTAATACTTATGCTCCTCTTAGTATATTAAAAGAAAATTATGAAAAAATATTGTCTTTACCAAATGTAATTGGTCTTAATATTGCTACTAGGTGTGATGCTTTAGATAGTGATATATTAGATTATTTAGAAGAATTAAGTAAAAGAACTAATTTGGTAATTGAACTTGGACTTCAAACTATACACGATTCTACTTCGAAGTTAATAAATAGAGGACATACTTTAAAACAATTTGATGAAGCAGTTTTTGAACTTAGGAAAAGAGGAATTGATGTAGTGGTTCATGTTATAAATGGACTTCCTTTTGAAACAAAGGATATGATGCTAGAAACTATTAAATATGTTTCTAAACTCGATATACAGGGCATTAAAATACATATGTTATTTATTATTAAGGGTACTTTGCTTGAAAATTTATACAATAAAGAACGTTTTCATGTTTTAACTAGAGATGAATATGTGGATATTGTTTGTGATGAGTTAGAGTTGTTAAGAGAAGATATTGTAATAAATAGAATTACTGGTGATCCTTTAAAGGAATTAGTAGTTGAACCAAAGTGGTTGTTAAAAAAATTTTGTGTTTTGAATGAGATAGATAAGGAAATGGTAAGAAGGGATTCTTATCAAGGAAAAAAGTACGTTTAAGTACTTTTTATTCATCAATTAAATGTAAGTTTTCTAACATTTTTCCTGTACCTTCTGCTACACATGTTAATGGACTTTCTGCTATAAATACTGGGACTTTTAGTTCTTTTTTTAATAAGATATCAAGGCCATCAAGCATTGAGCCACCACCAGTTAAAACTATTCCTTTATTTATTATATCTGCAGATAATTCTGGTGGGGTTATTTCTAATACTTGTTTTATAGTTCTTACTATTTCATTTATACTTTCTCTTAGTGCTTCTTCTATTTCTTCACTAGTTATTGTTATAGTATGTGGTAATCCATTAACCATATCTCTTCCTTTAACTTCTAATTTTTCTTTTTTATTTCCACCTGTTACTGTTCCTATTTTTTTCTTTAAGTCTTCTGCTGTTCTTTCTCCTATTAAGAGTTTATATTTATTTTTAATATATTTTGTTATTTCTGAATCAAATGTGTTCCCTGCTATTTTTACTGATGAAGAGGTAACTATAGAACCAAGGGATAAAACAGCAACGTCAGTTGTTCCACCACCTATATCTATTATCATTGATCCACTTGGTTTTGATATATCTAATCCAACTCCTACTGCTGCTACTTTTGGTTCTTCTTCTATATATACTCTTTTAGCACCAGTTCTTTCTGCAGCTTCTTTTATTGCATTTTTTTCTACTGTTGTTATATTTGAAGGACAACATATTAATATTCTTGGCTTGCTTAATATGTTTTTGCCATTTACCTTTTTTATAAAATAATTAAGCATTGCTTCTGTTAAATCAAAATCTGCTATTACACCATCTTTCATTGGTTTTATGGCTTTTACTTTACCCGGTGTTCTTCCTAACATTTCATGGGCTTCTAACCCAACTGCTAATACCTTTTTTGTATCCTCATCTATTGCTACTACAGATGGTTCATTTAATACTATTCCTTCACCTTTTATATATATTAATATATTAGCTGTTCCTAAATCTATTCCGATCTCTTTTGAAAACATTTCTTCATCTCCTACGCATTTTTTAAATATTTTAATCTAGTGGATTCACCACCTTTTATATGTCTTGTTTTTATATGTTCTTCTAATATTTCGTTTATTTTATTATAAAGTTTTATATCTATATTATATAATCTTTCATTTAAATCTTTATGTACTGTACTTTTACTTACATTATATATTTTAGCAGTTTCTCTAATGGTACTTTTTGTATCTAAAATATATAGAGCTTCATTTATTACCCTTCTATTTATTCTAGAATTCATTTTTCCACCTCTATTAAAATATATAATTGTTGTATTTTTTTATTACAAAAAAAGGCATTACTGCCTATATTTCATTTAATTGTTTATCATATATTGCTTCAGGATTTATTACTTCACCTTTGCTTGTTATCTCAAAATGCAAATGATCACCTAAATTCTTTGATATATTACAAGATCCACTTGTTCCTATTTTTTGGCCTTGTGATACCGTGTCATTTTCTTTTAGTTCTGTTTCACCTAAGCATTGATATGAACCAATTAAATCATTTGAATGTCTTATTTCAACTATTTTACCAAGTATATCATCTTGTTTTACTTTTATTACAGTTCCTTCTAATATTGCTACTACATCGAATGTAGTTCCTTTTCCATAATCAACTCCTGAATTTTGCAAATATGTGTTTTCATAAAAAATCAAAGAGTTTTCTTGATTTTGTTTTTCGCCTTTATAATCATAGAAATTTTGTACTATTTTTACATCCTGATCAGTATAAGGTCTTATAATTGTTTTCTTTTCACTAACAACTGGGACTATATCTTCTGCTATTGTTCCAGATGTAATATACGTTAGTGGATTTTTATTTACATTCAATAAGTTCTGTATTAGAAACATTAAACTTATTAACATAGTAATTGTAACTATACTATATATAACTGGTATAACAAATGGTTTTAATTTTTTTCTTGTTTGCATATTCTCACCTCATTATAAAGTTTGAACATTTTTAACAATTTTATACATCAGTTATATAAATTTTTTATTGTAGTTCCTTGATAATAGTGTTCTAGTATTTCTTTGTAAGTATATCCGTTGTTTGCCATTCCTTCTGCACCATATTGACTCATTCCCACTCCATGACCAAATCCTTTTGTTTCTACTACTACAGAATCATTTTCTATGTAGATATCAAAATAATTTGATTTTATTCCTAATAAGTATGCTACGTCTGTTCCTGTAAATTTTTTGTTATTTATTATTAGATTTTTAATTCTACCTGTTGTTGTTTCATTTAGGATATTTATATTTATTAAAGTGCAACCTGTAATATTTAGTTTTTTACAAAATTTATCTCTTGTAAATACATTTTTTTCTTTATATACTGGAGAAGTTTCTTCATCCCAATATGATGAAACGCTTTGTAGATATGCTACTTTTGTACCAAATATTTCTTCACTATTTTCTGTACTTCCTGTGCTTGTTGAAAAGAATAGAGTATCTGCATAAGTTCCTTTATAATCTACATATTCTCCTTTTGTCATTTCTTGTGCTTTTTTTACTTTTTCTATATATTTATTGTAATTAGTTCCCCAATTTGTTTTTAATGTATCATCATCTAAATAAACTTGATTCATCACTGTATCTACTACATCATATGTATTATTTTCATTGATTCTTCTTAGTGCATATGTTCTTGCTGCTACTGCTTGTGCTTTTAATGCCTCTAAGTTAAATGATACAGGCATTTCACCTGCTATTACTCCTTTTACATATTCTTCTAAATCAATTTTAATTATTTTGTTTTTGGAAGTTTGGTTTACTTTAATATACATTTTTTTTGTTTTATCTTCAGTATAAGATATTTCTGATTCATTATTTATTATATTTATTTCTTTTTTCAATTCTGGTTCTTTATATATTTTTAGTATGAAAAAAGAAGGTACTGCTAAAAAAAATAGTGTTATGAACAGCATCTTCTTCATTATATCCCCTCTTTTATTTTAGTATTTGTGAAGCTATATAAAAATCATATAAAAAATTTACTACTAAATAAGATATTGAGAATGTAAGTAATAAGTAAAATATTTTTATTTGAGTTATAGAACCCTTTTTAAAATATTTTTCTAAATTTATTGATATTAGAGTCCAAATTGTAATTGGTACAATAAATATGTACAAGTAAAATTTAATGCTCATCCTCATACCTCTTTATCATATCATTTCTTCTTTTGTACTTCTCTTCTTTGTCAACTTCTTCATTTGTAAATAAGATTATCATGTCTATTATATCATCTATTTTTTTGTTTGCTGAGATTGCTAAAACATTTGCATTATTATGTCTTTTTGCATATTTAGCATCTACTAAATTATCGATTTTAGCACACCTGATTCCTTTTACCTTGTTTGCCGCAATACTCATTCCTATTCCTGTTCCACAAAGGGCAATTCCAAAATCTGCATTATTTTCTTTTATTGCCTCGCATAATTTAAACGCATATATTGGATAATCTGTTGAAGCATCATTGTATGTGCCATAATCAATTATAGTATATCCTTTTTCTTTTAAAATATTGGTAAGTTCTTTTTTTGTGTTATAACCTCTATGATCACTACATATTCCTATTTTCATTTTTTACCTCTTTCTTTTTCTTTTATTGTTGCATTTTTTTCTAAATTTTTATTTTTATATTTCACATAAATTCTTGACATTAACTATTAACATAGTAATCACTACTATTATACTTATCTATCTTGTTAAATATGTCTAATAAATTTGATAATTTTTAGTTAATATCATATATACATATTATATCATATTAGTAAAGAAAAAAAGATAATTGCTTATCTTATTCTGTAAATCCATATTTTTTGTTAAATTGTTCAACCTTACCTCTTCTACCTGTATTCTTTAAATGTTGTCCTGTATAGAAAGGATGACATTCTGAACATTGTTCAACATGTATTTTTTCTTTTGTTGATTTAGTAGTGAATGTGTTTCCACATGCACATGTAACAGTTGAGTCAGTGTAGTTTGATTGATATTTACTCATATTCTCACTCCTTCCGCCATGACTAATAGTAATAGTCATAGAAATTCAATGCTTTAATATTATAACAAGTAATTTATTATTTATCAACAAATTTTTAATTTATTTACATTTCTTTTAATGTTTTTATTACTTTTTTTTCTATTTTTTCAATTATTTCTCTACTTATTAGTTTATATCCATCTATATTTGGGTAATGACTATCAACACTTGTAAATACCTGTGAATTATTTTTTAATATATTGTATAAATCAATATATATAATTTCCTCATCTTTTGATAATTCTATTAACTTATTATTAGCATATTTTATATATTTATCTATATCATCAGATACATTTTTATTTACATACGGATTATAGTAACCAAGTATAAATATATCTTCCTTACAATATTTTTTTATTATATCTATTAAATCATCTATATCTTCTATTAAATTATCTATGTATTTATACATTTGATAACTATCTAAGTTTTCATTTTGAAGTTTATATAGTAACTCATTTAAACCAGTTGATAAAGTTATTATATCTGCATGCATTAGTGCTTTTTTTATTGTTAATGGTTTGGAATCTTCTATTATTTCTATATTATCATTTATATTATTTATTATATCTGTAGTTCTTTTATCTTTATCAGAAAATTGTTTTGTATAAAACTCTAACTTGTCTATATCTTCTAAGTATTCTTTTATATAATCACTATATCCATAACCAATTTTATCATTTGCGTTCATTCCTCTTCCTAATCCATCACCTAGTGAAACGTAATATATTTTAGTATCTTTATTAGTTAAATATATAACTACTACTAATATCATTATTAACAAAACTAATACTCTTTTAATTGTTTTCATAAACACCTCCATAAAAAAAGAGATTATTATCTCTATATTATATGAAGTGATAAAGTAAAAGTAGACACATAAAAA
>ULOK01002082.1_pt1 | contig 17174 bp, 20 predicted proteins | sample 1952501 | NCBI WGS metagenome assembly ULOK01 (sample SAMEA4835601, study PRJEB28245) | human gut metagenome | biome: gut microbiome; material: fecal sample | place: Denmark | collected 2008
CGCCGAAGGCCAAACACGTGAGGAAGGGGGACACTGCATTTAAAGTTCATGCGCTCGAAGCATATGTAAAGATGGAAAAATAAATTTTTTGAGGTATAAAACTATGAAAAAAACCAATAAATTTTTCGCAATAATTGCGGTTTTGGCACTTGTTTTGATTGTGTGCGTATCGTTTGTCGCATGCAACAATAAAGAAGATGTTGGTACGGTTAAAAAAGTGTCGGTAAGATACGTTGCCGACGGTGCGGCGGCGGCAATGTTGCTTTCCGGAGGACAGGTTGATTTTATCGTCGTCGGCGAACCTGCCGCAACAGCTCAAACGAAGAGGCTTTCTCTCAATGCCGAAATGAACATTCAGACAGAGTATTCAAAAGTAAGCGGAGCAACAAGTTTTCCACAGGCAGGCATATTTGTAAAATCAGCGCTTGCAAGCGACGAAGCTTTTATGAAATCGCTTTTTGAGGAATTGGCAGCCAACAAAGAGTGGGTTGCTCAAAACAAAGCAAGCGTAACCGCAGAAGCGAAAAAAGTATACGAAAGTGCAAATTTCCCGGCTATTGCGATTGATAGATGTGCAATTAACGGTGCAAAACTTACGGAAGCAAGCATGCGAGATATAATGTTGTTCCTCTCAAACGTAATGCCGAAAGATAGCAAAGGCAATTCGATTGATTGGACTACAAACAAATCAAAGATTTTCGATATTCCAACAAGCACAACGGAAAACAGTAAACAAATAAAGTTTTCCGCACCTGAGGGGACTCCTGCGCTTGCTATGCTTACACTTGCGAGCAATGGTAAAAAAATAGCCGATTATGATGTCGAATATAAGGTTGTCAATCCTGCAAATATAGCTTCCGAAATGGCAACGAAGGCAAGCGACGTAGTAATTATGCCTGTCAATGCCGGCGCAAATCTTATAAGACAAGGGGCAGACTATAAACTCGTAAGCATTGCTGTGGACGGTAGTTTGTATGTTGTCGGAAATACTGAAAAAGGCGGTCAAATCTCAATGGACGACCTTGTGGGTAAAAATATTGCGTGTATAGGACAAACCGGTGTCCCCGGACTTGTTTTCCGCTATATTATGCAACAAAACGGCATTGAAATCGAAACGAAGTGAAAAAAATAAACGTTGACAAAAAAGTCGCAAAGCGGCTCATAGAAAACGTCGTATATCCGCTTATCGCGCTGGGTATCGTGCTTGCCGTGTGGGCAATTTGGGCAAAAGCAAAGGACAATCCTTTGGTGCTGCCCATGCCGTCGGCGGTGCTTGCAAGATTTTTTGCCCTCGGCGGCGAAAAAGGATTTTGGGCAAGCGTCGGCTCAACGCTTTTGCGCACGCTCATTTGCTTTGTAAACTCGTTTGCAATCGCAATGTTGCTTGCGGTGCTAGGGGGAATTTTCACGCCTTTGCACAGGGTGATTTCACCGATTGTGTCATTGTTGCGCTCCGCTCCGACGGTGGCTGTGATCCTCGTTTTCTATGCGTTTATGTCAAGCAATCAAATGGCGATAGCGGTCGGATTTTTGATTGCGTTTCCCATTATGTATTCCTCGTTCTATTCGGCGATAGTCGGCGTTGACAAAGACCTTTTGGAAATGGCAAAGGTGTACAAAGTCAAGCCGTGGAACGTGGTGCGGAGCATATATTTGCCCTCGATTGCGCCCTGTCTTTTCGACACGAGCAAATCAACGCTTTCGCTTACGCTCAAAGTGGTTGTGGCGGCGGAGATTCTGGCATGCGTGTCAAAGAGCATAGGCGGCAAAATTCAAACGGCAAATTCGACTTTCGAGATTGAATATCTGCTTGCGTGGACGCTTGTTGCAATCGTGTTCGGTTTTGTACTCGAAGGCGTCGTGGCGATTTTCAAAAAGGTGTGGGAGGTGTCAAGATGAGAGATATTTGCGTCAAAAATCTCACGTGTTCATATGAACAAAAGACCATATTCGACAACTTCGACGTCACTTTCGAGCAAGGCAAAATCAACGTGATTTTGGGAGGAAGCGGCGTTGGCAAAACTACACTTTTAAACGCTATCGCAGGCATAAAATCATATGAAGGACAAATCGAAGGTTGCGAGGGCGGAGTGAGCTATATTTTTCAAAAAGACAGGTTAATCCCATCGATTTCGGTGTATAAAAACCTTGATTTGATATTAAAAGGAGTAGTAAAGGATAAAGCGGAACGCAAAAGAATGATTGAACAAACCGCCGTCGACCTTGAAATTTTCGACGTTCTGAAAAGCCTTCCGAGCGAGATAAGCGGAGGGCAGGCGCAAAGGGTGAGTATGGCACGAGCGTTTTTGTATCCGTCCGACGTCATGCTATTGGACGAACCGTTCAAGGCACTCGACACTGCGCTGAAAACAAGGCTTATAAAGCAATTTGCGGCATTGCAAGAAAAGAAAAATAAGACCGTTGTTTTCGTCACGCACGCAATCGACGAGTGTTTGCTTTTGGCAGACGATTATTTTGTGTTTGACGACGCCCCCGTCAAAATAGTTTTGCAAGGAAAAATAAACTCAAAAAAGAGCGAGCGCAAACTTACCGACAAAGCGTTGGAAGAAACAAGAAACTTGTTGCTTCAAGCAATAGTTTAGAGACATTAAACATTAAAATCCCATTAATAAAAATTGCCTGTCACGATTGCTTGACTTTTGCGTGCGCAGTTTATATAATAAAGAAACTTTATATCATATTCGCGTAACTTACTGGCGCGTGTGGGTATAGAAAAACGAGTTAGGAGAATCAAAATGAAAGAAGGAATCCATCCCGATTACCATGACGTAACTGTCGTGTGTGCATGCGGAAACACATTCCAGACGGGTACAACCAAGAACGTCAACGAACTTCGTGTTGAAATTTGCTCCAAGTGCCATCCGTACTTCACGGGCAAACAAAAACTTGTTGACACCGGTGGACGCGTCGACAAATTCAAGAAGAGATACAATCTCGACTAACAAGAAAAGGAAAATGCAGACACGTCAGGCGTGTCTGCATTTTACTATTTCACCCGACAAATTATGGAAGATAAGAAATCGAAAAAAGTCAAAGAGCCGAAACCTAAAAACGTTATCGACAGAAAAACCAAAATCGTGCGCAGAACGAACATCGGAGGTCAAGCCGTGCTCGAAGGCGTCATGATGAAAGGCGCGCGCTCGATTGCAACCGCAGTCCGCACTCCCGACGGCGATATTACCGTTGAGAGCAAGTACACAAAGGACGCAAAACAGCGCAATGCTTTTTTACGTTTGCCGTTTGTTCGCGGCGTCGTAAATCTTGTCACACAACTTTTTCAAGGCACGGGCATAATGATGCGTTCGGCGGAAGTTTACGGCGATTATGCCGAGCCGTCCAAGTTTGACAAGTGGGTTGCCGACAAGCTCAAAATCAATCCCATGAACATCCTTATGGGCTTTTCTGTGGTGCTCGGCGTGCTGCTTGCGGTCGGTTTGTTCGTGTTTTTGCCAAACTTCCTTGCATCCCTTGTTTGCGACAATATCGCCGCAATTGCGTCCTCGTCGCTCAAAAGCCTTTGGTACAGCCTTATCGAAGGCGGTTTGATGCTTGCGATTTTCATTTGCTACATTCTGCTTGTCACGATGATGAAAGACGTGCGCAGAGTGTTTATGTATCACGGAGCGGAACACAAAGTTATATCCTGCTACGAGCGCGGACTCGATCTTACGGTCGAGAACGCAAAGCATATGCCCAGAGAACATTCTCGCTGCGGAACGACCTTTTTGTTTTTCGTGATTGCGGTCAGCATAATGGTGTTTGTGCTGGTCAACTTTATGCTTGAAAAGTGCGGACTCGTCGTGTCCTCCGACGTGAGCGGCGCAAAAGTGCTCAACGCGCTCATAAAACTCGGTTTTAAACTGCTGTTTTTGCCCGTCGTGGCAGGCGTTTCTTACGAGCTTTTGAAACTCCTTGCAAAGAGCGATTGCCTTTTTGTGCGCATACTTCGCGCGCCCGGTATGGCTCTTCAAAAACTTACGACGAAAGAGCCGACCGACGATATGCTCGAAGTGTCCATCACCGCGTTCAAAACGGTGCTTGCAATGGATGAAAATCCGAATCTCGAAGAAAGAAAATTCGATATTAAAGTGCCTTACGGCGTTGCAAGAGCAAAACTTCAAAACATTGCAAAGGACGCGGACGATGCAGATATCGATTGGTTGCTCGTCGAGGTTACGGGCAAGAGAAGAAGCGAACTTCAATCTCTCAAAACCCTCACGAAACAACAGTTCGACAACGCCGAAGCGATTGCGAAGAAGATGTCCGACGGCACACCTCTTCAATATGCGCTCGGATATTGCGAGTTTTACGGCATAAAAATCGCCGTCAACAAAAGCGTGCTTATCCCTCGCCCCGAAACCGAAGAGCTTGTGGAAAAGGCAATTGCCGTCATAAAAGAAAAGAGCGTTGACGCTCAGTGCGACGTGCTTGATTTGTGTACGGGAAGCGGCGCAATCGCCGTGGCAATCGCAAAGAATACCAACGCAAAAGTCAGCGCGTGCGACGTCAGTGTGGGCGCAATCGACGTTGCGCTTGCAAACTCGCTCAACACCGGCGTCAGAGTCGATTTTTCAAAGGGCGATATGTGGAGCGCGGTTGCAAACAAGACGTTTGACGTCATCGTGTCAAATCCGCCTTATATTCCCACGTCCGACGTTGCAAAACTCGATGCGAAAGTCAAGGATTTCGAACCGAAACTCGCTCTTGACGGCGACAGCGACGGCTTGAAATTTTATCGCATAATCGCAAATAAACTTGAAGAGCATCTAAAAGATGGCGGCGTGCTGCTGTTGGAATTCGGCGTAAATCAAGCGGACGATATAAAGAATATATTTGAAAAATACGACGTCGAAATCCTCAAAGATATCGAAGGACTCGACCGCATCGCAGTGGTGAAAAAATGAAAATATCGGACGGCATGATTCAAAAACTCGACAAAATCGAGGCTCGCTGCAACGAAGTGGGGCAACTTTTGTCTATGCCCGAGAATATCTCCGACCAAGAAAAGTTCAAGGCATTGTCAAAGGAACATTCCGATCTGATGCCGATTTGCGAGATATATTCCGTCTACAAAAAGCACAAGAGCGATTTCGAAGATTGCGAGAGTATGGCGGCGGCGGAAACCGATCCCGATATGAAAGCGTTGTTAAAAGGCGAACTCGACGAATTGCGCGACGCACTCGACAAGGACGGAAACGATCTCAAAATTTCTCTTTTGCCAAAAGATCCCAACGAGGACAATAACGTCATTATGGAAATACGCGCGGGCGCGGGCGGCGACGAGGCTGCTCTTTTCGGTACGGAACTTATGAAAATGTACCGCCATTATGCCGAAAACAACCGCTGGAAAGTCGAGGAAGTCAATATGAACTACACCGAACTCGGCGGCGCAAAAGAACTTGTGTTTATGATAACCGGCAAAGGCGTTTGGGGTAAACTCAAATTCGAGAGCGGCGTGCATAGAGTGCAACGCGTTCCCGAAACCGAGTCGCAGGGCAGAGTTCACACCTCGACGGTTACCGTTGCGGTGCTCCCCGAAGCACAAAACGTCGAAGTCAATCTCAACGAAAACGATATAAAAGTGGACACCTATCGTTCGGGCGGAGCTGGCGGACAGCACGTCAACAAAACCGAGTCCGCAATCCGTATGACGCATATCCCTACGGGTATCGTCGTTGAATGTCAGGACGAAAGAAGCCAAATCAAAAACCGCGAAAAAGCACTCAAAGTGCTCAAATCCAGAGTGTACGATTTCTATCAGTCGCAAGCGGAAAAGGAATATGCCGAAAACCGTCGCGCGCAAGTGGGTACGGGTGACAGAAGCGAGAGAATAAGGACGTACAATTTTCCGCAAGGAAGAGTGACCGATCACCGCATAGGCTTGACGCTTTACAATATCGACAAGTTTATGCTGGGAGATTTGGACGAGATGATTTCCGCGCTTCAAATCGCCGTGCAAAACAAAATGCTCGAAAATATCGAGTGACGGAGGGAAAATGATAGTTGAATACAACAAACGCAACCATCTGCTTGAAGAACATACGTACAAACCGTCTTTGCAAGACGTGTCTCGTCCCAACCTGCACAGACAGATTTTTACATATGGTAAAATCCCTAAAATCGCATTTAATATGCGACATGTGCCGATGGAGTGCCCCAAAGAGTTGTATATTTCCGACACGACTTTTCGTGACGGACAGCAAGCTATGGAGCCGTTTAGCGTCGATAACATTGTCGAACTGTTCAAAATGTTGCATAGGCTCGGCGGCAAGAACGGAATTATAAGACAAAGCGAATTTTTCCTTTATAGCGATAAAGATAAAGACGCCGTAAAAAAATGCCTTGATTTGGGATATGAATTTCCCGAAGTTACAAGTTGGATTAGAGCAAACGAAAAAGATTTTGAGCTCGTAAAGGAATTCGGCATAAAAGAAACCGGAATTTTGGTGAGCTGCTCGGATTATCATATTTTCAAAAAAATGAATATGACTCGCCGTCAGGCAATGGACAAGTATTTGTCCGTCGTAAAAATGGCACTTGACAGAGGAATCGTGCCTCGTTGTCACTTCGAAGATATAACCAGAGCGGATTATTTCGGATTTGTCGTTCCGTTTGCAATCGAGTTGATGAGACTTTCAAGAGAAAGCGGAATCCCGATAAAAATTCGTGCGTGCGACACTATGGGGTATGGCGTAACTTATCCGGGTACCGCAATGCCACGCAGCGTGCAAGGCGTAATTTACGGCTTCCGCTACTATGCGCAAGTGCCGAGCGAACAGCTCGAATGGCACGGTCACAACGATTTTTATAAGGCGGTCACAAATAGTGCGACCGCATGGCTGTACGGGTGTTCGACCGTCAATACGACTTTGCTCGGAATAGGGGAACGCACGGGAAATACTCCGCTTGAAGCGATGGCTGTCGAGTATGCGTCGTTGAGGGGAACTACAAACGGGATGAATCTTGAAGTAATCAGCGAAATCGCAGACTATTTCGAGGATGTAATGGGTTATCGCATTCCCCCTCAAACGCCGTTCGTAGGCAAGAATTTCAATGTTACAAAGGCGGGTATTCACGCCGACGGCATGCTCAAAGATCAGGAAATCTACAACATTTTCGACACGCAAAAGATATTGGGAAGAGCTCCGAGAGTCGTGGTGGATTCTTTTAGCGGCCTTGCCGGAATCGCATATTGGATAAACTCCTATTATGAATTGCCCACCGAAAACAAAGTTCAAAAATCCGATGATATCGTGGTAAAAATCAAAGAGTTTGTAGACAAAGAGTATGCGTTAGGACGAACTACGGCCATCAGCGATAAAGAACTCGACACAATGGTAGGACTCTTAAATCCGCAAATTCATGCGTTTTTTGAGGCAAAGCACTGAAAGGCTTTTTGCCGGCGTTTGAAAAAAGTGCGCGGATTTGAAAATTGCGGGTTGAAATCGGATAAAATTTTATATATAATAGAATCGAATATAATATAAGCGGAGGTGCTTATGATCAAATTTATAACGGGTGCCAAGGGCACCGGCAAAACCAAAATCATCATCGATATGGCAAACGACAACGTCGCAACCGCAAAGGGCGACATCGTTTTTGTGACGGATACGGACAGATATATGTATTCTCTCAATTACAGAGTCCGCATGGTCAACGCCAAACAACTCAAAAGAGGCGACGCACCCGTGAGCGAAGAAGCGCTTATCGGTTTTATAAAAGGTTTGCTTGCAGGCAACCACGATATCGAAACTCTTTATATCGACGGTGCGCACAGAATGCTCGGCAAAACCGTTTTCGAGATGAAAGACTTCTTTGACGATATCAGAGAAATCGCAAAAAACACGGACACCAAATTTGTGATTACCGTGAGTGAAAACGAGGAAAATTTTCCTGAATTCATTCGCGAAAAATAAAATATGAAATACACTTGTACCAGAAACTCCAAAATAGAGATTTCTGCAAGCGAGGCTATCGTAAAGGGCATATCGGATGACGGCGGACTTTTCGTTCCGTCGTCATTCCCGATTTTAAGTCTTGCGGACATAGAAAATCTTATCCCCCTCGATTATCCCGAACGTGCGGCGAAAATCTTGTCTTTGTATATGGACGAGTTTTCCTTCGAGGAACTTTTGGGCTATGCGAAAAGAGCGTACAATCGTTTTGACGACGATTCCGTTTGTCCTCTGGTAAAAGTCGAGGACGGACTTTATATGCTCGAATTGTGGCACGGCCCGACTTGTGCGTTCAAGGACGTCGCGCTCACGATTTTGCCATATCTGCTCACCGCAAGCAAGAAAAAGCTCGGACTTGACGAGCAAACTCTCGTTTTGACGGCAACAAGCGGCGACACCGGCAAAGCCGCGCTCGAAGGATTTAAGGACGTCGAAGGCACGCACGTGCTCGTGTTTTATCCTGCATACGGAGTGAGCGAGATGCAACGTATGCAAATGGTCACGCAAGAAGGCTCCAACGTTCACGTTTGCGGTATAAAAGGCAATTTCGACGACGCACAAACGGCGGTCAAGCGTATTTTCAACGACGAAGAAGTCGTAAAACGTCTCAAAGACAGCGGCATCGCAATGTCGTCCGCAAATTCTATAAATTGGGGCAGGCTTGCTCCGCAAATCGCATATTATATCTCCGCGTACTGCGACCTCGTGGACAGTGGAGAGATTGCGCTCGGCGACAAGATAAATTTTGCCGTGCCTACGGGCAATTTCGGCAACGTGCTTGCAGGCTATTACGCCTATCGCATGGGTTTACCGGTTGAAAAGTTTATCGTCGCATCCAACGCAAACAATGTCCTCACCGACTTTTTCAACGACGGAGAGTACGATATAAATCGCGACTTTTTCAAGACAATGTCGCCGTCCATGGACATTTTGGTGTCCAGCAACCTCGAAAGACTTGTTTACGAGTTGTACGGCAGGGACGACGAAAAGGTAAGGGAAGTTTACGACAGCCTCAAAAAGACGGGCAGATTCGAGATAGATTTCGATGAAGTGAACGTTGACAAATTCGTCGCAGGATGGGCGGACGAAGAGGACACCAAAAACGCGATAGCAACGTTTTTCGACCTCGACGATTATATAATGGACACTCACACCGCCGTTGCCGCAAGCGTTTACAACGACTATTCTTGCGAAACGGACGACGAAACGCCCACCGTAATCGTGTCCACTGCAAATCCGTACAAGTTCCCCGTTGATGTGCTCGGCGCACTCGGTTCAAGAGAAAAAAATCCGTATAAGGCAATAATAAAACTGTACAATCTCACCGCGCTCGAATGTCCGGATTGCATTTTGGAGCTGGAAGAGGCAAAAGAGATTCACACCGACGTCGTTGATAGAAAGGACGTCAAAAACGTGGTTTTGGACGTTGCGAAACAAATGACAAAATGAAAATCGAAACGCAATATCCGTTTTGTTCGTATCGAGAAGAAAAGGCGTTGCGTTTTAAGGATAGTTTAAGACAAAGCGTATATTATTAAACAAAGAGGCAACAAAATGTTCGGATACGTGATACCCGATAAACTTAATATGTATATCAAGGATTTCAACGTATTTCAATCCTTTTATTGCGGACTTTGCAAAACGCTGGGCGAAACAGGAGCGGAGTTCACAAGGCTTTGCACCAACTACGACGTGACTTTTTACAACGTGCTTCTGCACTCGCTCACCTCGACTCCCGTTCAGTTCGAGCGCAAACTTTGCGCCTACAACGGCAAGAAAAAAGTGGTTGTAAAAACCGACGAGCTGTCAAAAAAGATTGCCGATATTGCCGTTATGCTTGTCTACTACAATGTCGAGGACGACGTGTACGACGGCAAAAAATCGCGCGCGATAGTCAAAGGTATGCTTGCTCCGCGCAAGAAAAAGGCGGCGAAAAGGCTTTGTGAAATCGACAAAATCATGCAAAAAAGTTTTGCGGATTTACGCGCGCTCGAAAAAGAAAAGTGCGACAGCATAGACAGAGTTGCCGACACTTTTGCAACGCTTATGCGCGATATGACAAGACGTCTTATCGAAACCGACGACAATATCGATACGTTTTGTTACAACCTCGGACGCCTCATATATTTGCTCGACGCGGTTGACGATGTTGAAAAGGACAGCAAGTCAGGCGAGTATAATCCGCTCGTTCTGAATTACGGCAAATGTGCCGAAAAGAAAGATTATCTTGCAAAAAACGCAGACGAACTGTCGTTTTTGCTCAATTCAACCTACAATAAGATGGTTGGCTCATACAACGCAATGGACATAAAAATGTACGAGGGCGTGTTGAGCAACACCATTTACCTTGGCATAAAAATGCAAGTGGAGCGACTGCTCAAAGGAGACGACAAATGCCGATTGACCCGTTTGTGATTCTTGGCATAAGCAAAGACTCATCTCAAAGCGAAATACTAGAAGCGTACAAGACAAAACGTGCGTATTATCAAGAACACGTTTTCGACGAGGGCGACCAAGGCGCGCAAGCGGCGCGCATGCTCGGTCAACTTGACGACGCATATCAACAAGCGATGGAGCTCTCTCACGAATCCGCAACGGTTTCGGGCGAGGGTGAATCGTCTTTCGAGTCCGTACGCGACTCAATTCGCAACAAGGACGTTGAAGGCGCGCAACGCGCTCTTGACGAAATATCCTATCGCGGTGCGGAATGGCACTACTATCAGTCCATCGTTTTTTACGAAAAAAACTGGCTCAACGACAGCAAAAAGCAACTTGAAATGGCAATCCAAATGGATCCGTCCAACGACAAGTACTCTCGCGCTCTCGACAACCTCAAAAAGAAAATCGACGGTTCGCGCCCCTATGACAAACAAGGCGAAAAGGGCGTTTACGGCAAGTCCGACCAAACCTCCAACCGCACCTACTCCCAACGCGACAGCGACGTTGCCGACGGGCTTTGCTCGGCATGTCAAGCACTTTGGTGTGCGGATTGTTGTTGCGAGTGTATGGGCGGAGACCTCATCCGTTGCTGCTAAAATGTGCTATTTGGCGAATAACATCGTCAGGTGCGACCATCCAAACAGTCACGTACAACAAGTACGCTTCTTGTTCAAAAAGCGACGTCTTCCTTGTCTGCCGCACAAATATCGACTTTTTACAAATTCAAAATAGGTGGATGCTGTGTAGATGCGCTTTTCGCAATTCACAATTTAGTGCGTTCCTTGTCCAAAAGTGAGTTCTTCCTTGTCATTCATCCGAATATTGCTTTTTGCAAAGTCGCTATTGGCACGTGATGCTGCATTGTATATCGGTTTTGCAAAAACACTATAAAAATCTATGAAACGTAATCGTATAAAAATTTCACGACAAGAGGCGGTGTACAGAGTTGCGCTTGCAGGCATAAGCGCGGCGGTGGCGCTTCTTATGGTTTGGCTTGGAGTTGTGGTGAGATTCAGCACGATTGCGTTTTTTATTGCCGCTTCGGTTGCGCTTATGGTGCCGCTGTCGCAAAAGTATTATCTGTCTTCCGTTTTGGCTTACGTCGTGTCTGCAGGGCTGTCGTTTGCGGTGGCGGGGGACGTGTTTTCGGTGATGGGCTACGTGGTGTATTTCGGGCCTATGGCAATCATTTCGGGCATAATGCTTAACCATAGCGACAAAATCAACCGGTGGGTTCAGATCATTGTCAAAATCGTTTACATCAACGGCGCGCTTGCGCTTTTGTATTTCGTGTGCCACAACATTGTGCTAGATTCATCAATCGTAGACAAAGTGCAGTACTGGATGATTGCGCTGTTCGGAACCATAATACTCGTTGCGCTCGATTACGCATTGCAGTTTATCTACAAGCGCATTGCGATTTTGGTTGGCAAAGCCTTGCGTAAAAACGAGAGGCGCACAAAACGACGTGGCGACGAAAACGACGAGGACGACGACAGCCGTCCCGACGGGAACACTCCTTTTGACGAGTTCTCGGATTCAAACGATTGTGATTTTGACAAAGAGAACGACCGAAAAAACGACGACGACAATTCCGATTCCTAAAAGTAAGATTAAAAGCGCGCCTTCGGGTGCGTTTTTAATAATCGTTTATTGATATGATATTAATATATTAATATATAATACATATCCCGTAAAATAGGGGGAAACGAAGTGCGGAATAAAAAATATAAAAATTTTCAAAAAAAGTATTGACAAAGGTATTCGTTTATCGTATATTAATGCTAACAAGAATTATTATCAATAAGAAATCAAAATAATTCAAAGGATAGCATGACGAAGAGGAACACGATACAAAAAGAAGTGGTTGCAAGGATAGTCAAGGACGCATGCAATCACCCTACGGCAGACATGGTGCTTGCCGAGGCAAAAAAAGAGTTGCCCAATTTGAGTTTGGGCACGGTGTATCGCATCCTCAAAGACATGGCAAACGAAGGCGAAATAAGGGAAGTGGCATGCAAAGACGCTCCGTCGAGGTTTGACAAAACGACTATGAATCACGGACACTTTCAATGCGTCGAGTGCGGCAAGGTTGAGGACGTGTTTTTCAATCTCGACAAAATCGATGAGAGCATAGTGGATTTCGGCGGCAATCTAGTGCTTGAAAGCCAGCTCTTTTTCAGAGGTATATGCAAAGATTGCAGGAGGAAGAAAAGATGAATTTACTGTTTAAGATAAGCTACGGCTTGTACACTCTATGTGCCGGAGACGGCGGCAAGGAAAGCGGTTGCATTATCAACACGTTTGCACAGCAGACCGCAACTCCCGAAACGTTCAGCGTGACGCTTAACAAACAGAACTTTACGCATGAGCTTATTGTCAGGAGCGGTGAATGTGCCGTTGCAGTGCTGTCGCAAAAGACGGACTTTGATTTTATCAAGAGATTCGGAATGCAATCGGGGCGCGACACGGACAAGTTCGAGGGCATCGAGAGCGTCGTTGCAAAAAACGGCGTAAGAGTTCCCAAATGCAAGGGCGTACTCGGATATTTCGCACTCAAAGTGCAAAAAAGCATAGATATGGGTACGCATACGATGTTTGTTCTGGAGTCTGTTCAGACGCAGAACTTTGCGGACGACGGCGACGCATTGACATATGACTATTATCAGACGTTTGTTAAGCCCAAGCCGCAAGCAAGTGCCGACTCAAAGGAAAAATGGGTGTGCAAAATATGCGGATATGTTCACGAAGGTCCGCTTCCGAGCGATTTTATCTGTCCGATTTGCAAGCATCCCGCAAGCGATTTCGAAAAACTTGAAACAACCGCCACGGCGGAAAAAATAGAAGATATTAAAGGAGAAAAAACTATGGCAAAATTTATATGTCCCGTATGCGGATACGTTCACGAGGGCGATTCGGCACCCGAAAAATGCCCACAATGCGGTTGCCCCGGCAGCAAATTTATCAAAGACGACGGATCTGAAAAGGTCTGGGCGGCAGAACACGTGATCGGAGTCGGTCAAGGCGTCCCTCAAGACATCTACGACGGATTGAAGGCAAACTTCGAAGGCGAATGCACCGAAGTCGGTATGTATCTTGCAATGGCAAGAGCCGCACACCGTGAGGGATATCCCGAAATCGGTCTTTACTGGGAAAAGGCAGCCTATGAAGAAGCAGAGCATGCTGCAAAATTCTGCGAAATGCTCGGCGAACTCGTCAGCCCCTCCACAAAAGTAAACCTCCAAAAACGCGTTGAGGCAGAAAACGGCGCAACCAGCGGCAAATTCGAGCTTGCAAAACGCGCAAAAGAAGAAGGACTCGACGCAATTCACGACACCGTACACGAGATGGCTCGCGACGAGGCTCGTCACGGCAAGGCATTTGAGGGACTTCTCAACCGCTATTTCAAATAAGAAACGACAACGATTGAAAAACAATCGACAAACAACAAGGAGAAACAACTATGAAATACGTTTGCGTATGCGGCTATATCTATGACGAAGACCTCGGCGACGAGGAAAACGGAATCGCTCCCGGCACGAAATGGGAAGATGTCCCCGAGGACTTTACCTGCCCGATTTGCGGACTTGGCAAAGACTCGTTCACGCAAGAATAAGACATAATTTACAAAGAAAAATCGGCGAGAAGAACACCTCTCGCCGATTTTTTTATGTTAATTATTCAACATCGAGATTTTTGTACAAAAACAAATCGTCGTCCAAAAACTCAAGCACAGTCATTCCGAAACCATTGGCAATCATCATCACGGTAGAAAGCGTAACGGTTTTGCTTTTTCTATTCAAAATCCATTGCATATGTCCGTGTTGTATGCCCGATTGCTGTTCCAACCGATAATGTCATATTCTTTTGGGTAAGGAGTTGCAAAATTCTAGTTGCAACCGCATCGTTGACAGTCATTATCTACTCCAAATTATGAATGAATACTTGCATAATTTAGTATATATTGTCAAAAAAATATTTTAAGAATGTATACATTCCTATCGATTGCCTTTTTTCTTACATGCGATAAGGTGCAACAAAGAGGTTGTGAATATTGCCAAATTAGGTAATATCACAAACAACGAAAAATAATGAAAGAAAACTCGATGAGAAAATTTGCAGTATTTTGCATTCCTATTCTTTCACATATTTAATGCTTGTTGGTAGACTTCGTTTTTGGGAATGCCTCTGTCTTTTGCAACTTGCTTGACAGCGTCCTTTTTGTCCATGCCCAAATCGAGATAATGATTGAGATGCTCGGCAACGGAGAGGGAATTGAGGGGATTTTCGGATGCGACGGAATCTACAATCATCACGATTTCACCTCGCTCTTCGCATTCGAAATTCGCGAGGGTGGTCATCGTCACGCTTTCGTGAATTTTGGTGAGTTCTCTTGCAACATACACGGTTCTGTCGCCAAGAACGTCAAGCAACGTCTTTGCCGTTTTTGTCAAATCGTGCGGCGCAACGTACAAGATTATAGGAAGCCCCGTATTAGCGCATTTTGACAAAATCGACACTTTATCCGATGATTTTTCGGGCAAAAATCCCAAAAACGTAAATCCGCTTGCTTTTATTCCGCTGAGCGCAACCGCAGTTGCGAGGGCGGTAGGACCGGGGACGGTTTCCACTTCTACGCCTTGCGAGTGGCACTTTGCGATCACTTCCGCACCGGGATCGCTGATGGACGGCATGCCTGCGTCCGTGATTATCGCAACGTTTTGACCGCGCTTTATCATCTCGATAAGGCGATCCGAACAGTCCTGTTCGTTGAATTTGTGATAGGCTACGAGCTTTGCGTGAACGTCGTATTTCGCAAGGAGGGGCAGAGAGTGGCGCGTGTCCTCGCAAGCTATAACGTCAACGTTTCTGAGCGTTTCGAGCGCGCGAAGCGTGATGTCCGACATGTTGCCGATAGGAGTTCCGACAATATAGAGTTTTGCCATTATTGGTACATCTCCTTGTAAGTTTGCGTGTAGTTGCCCTCTTCGTCCATGACGATAAGCGTGTGAGTTTTAAGTCCGACTTTGCCGCCTTTTCTTGCCTTGATTATCACAACGTCCGCTTCCGATGAAAGTTTGGGATAGACGATTGTCATTTCTTTGGGTTCGAGTTTGGATTGCACGAGGGCGCAGATAAGCGGTGAAAGCCTGTCGATTTTCGAAACGAACCAAGCGTCGCCGCCAAATCGCAAAGCGTAGCTTGCCGCTTTGGCAAAATCGGACAAAGTTGCGGTGCTCTCTATCCTTGACAAATTCTTCTTTGTGATTTGCTCGCCTTGAAAGTAGGGCGGATTGCAAAGCACTTTGTCGAAACTTTCCGCTTCGACAAGATTTTTTATGTCCTTTACGTCGCCGGTTATTATATCGAATTTGCCTTCGAGCCCGTTGCGTTTTGCGCTCTCTCTTGCCAGATTCGCAACGGAGGGTTGAAGCTCTATTCCGACGGCGGCGGATGCGTGTTTTTTGACAAGCGCAAGCGTCGCCAAAATTCCCGTTCCGCATCCCAAATCAAGCACCCTGTCCTCTTTTGCGATTTTTGCCGTATTTGCCAAAAACACCGAGTCTTGCGAAAACGCATAGTCGTCGGTGTCTTGCAAAATTACGTAATCGTCGATGTCCAAAGAGGTGGGGTAGACCATCTTATGCTCTTACGACTTGGATTTTCAAAGTTTGAGTGACTTCTGAGTAAAGGCGAAGCACAACTTCGAATTCGCCGAAATCGCGGATGCTGTCCTTGATTTCGATTTTCTTTTTGTCCACGTCGAAGCCGAGGTCTTTGAGTGCGTTGCTTATCATTTCGCTTGTGACCGAACCGAACATTTTGCCATTGTTTTCGCCGCCTTTCGCGCTGACTTTGACGGTGATTTCTTTAAGTTTGTTTGCAAGCTCTCTTGCTTCTTGGCGCTCGGAGGCAATCTTTGCTTCGTAGGCTTTTTTGCGTTGCTCCGCAACGTAGATATTTTGTTGCGTGCCTTCTTGCGCAAGCCCTTTTTTGATGAGGAAATTGCGAGCGTAACCGTCGTTTACTTCGACGATTTGTCCTTTTTTGCCCGTGCCTTTGACGTCTTTGAGAAGAATGACTTTCATATCCGTCTCCTTATAAACTTTTGTTGACAATATATTAGCACACCGCCGCAAATTTTTCAATAAAAACGAAAAGAATGGACGATATACGCGTCTTTTTGTGTAAAAATTCAAAAGCGGGGCATACTAAATGCAACAAAACCTCAGGAGGCTATTATGGAAAAAATCAACTGTGCAACGTCAAATTGCGAGCATAACATCAAAGGCGTGTGCCTTGCAGGCGTCATTTCTATCGGCGAAAACGCAAAATGCCTTAGCCGTATCAAGCGCGAGGGCGGACCGCTTGCGCAAAACTTTGCCGACGTCGAAGCGGGCGAGGACGTGTTCGACAAGGACCTCGAAAGTCTGGTGCAATGTGCCGCAGGCGAGTGTGCGTTCAACAACAACGGTCTTTGCGCAAACGCTCAAATCGACGTGAAGGACACTGCGTTTGCAACCAAATGCAAAACCTATCTTAAAAAATAATTCGACGAGATAGGCGAAAAAAAGACAAAGAAAGTCGGAATATTCTCTCGCGCACATGTTAGAGTTTGCATGGAGGCGAGTATGGATAATTCGATAATCGAAAAGCGCGTCGTTTGCGGCGCGGACGTATTTTCGGGCAAAGATTTGATACCTCAAATTTTGCCTAGATTGCGCTCCGTGTTTGAAGAAGGCGCGCTTTGCGTCGTGT
>ULOK01002054.1_pt1 | contig 16669 bp, 8 predicted proteins | sample 1952501 | NCBI WGS metagenome assembly ULOK01 (sample SAMEA4835601, study PRJEB28245) | human gut metagenome | biome: gut microbiome; material: fecal sample | place: Denmark | collected 2008
TCTGCTGTAGCTGTTGCTGCTGCTCCAGCTGCTAGTGAAGCTGCTGAAGAAAAGTCAACATTTGATGTAGTATTAACTAGTGCTGGTGCTAATAAGATTGCAGTTATTAAAATTGTAAGAGAAGTAACTGGTTTAGGACTTGTAGAAGCTAAGAACTTAACTGAAGCTGGTGGAGCTTTAAAAGAGGGCTTAAAGAAAGAAGAAGCTGAAGAATTAAAAGCTAAGTTAGAAGAAGCTGGCGCATCTGTTGAATTAAAGTAATTTAAACGAATATATAAAAATGTAGATGAATGTCTACATTTTTTTGTTTTATTTGTAATTATGGTATAAATATATTGAAATGAAAAATAATGAGAAGTTAACAAAATCAAAAAAAATAAAAAAAGTCAAGAAAAAAATATAACAAATTTTAAAATCTCATTGACTTTACATCAATTTAGGAGTAAAATTTTAAATTGGTACTATGTCATTTTTTATACTCTAAAAAAGTGACAGAGTTCTTTGAAATTTTATGTATGGGGTGAAAAGATGGCATATAAGTTAAAAAAGTTTGGATCATATCGTGAAAGAGCAGATTTTTCTAAGGTCGGGAATTCTTTGGAATTACAGGATTTATTAGAAATTCAGAAAAAGTCATATGAATGGTTTATAACAGAAGGAATAAAAGAGGTTTTAAGTGACTTATTTCCAATAGAAAGTTTTTCTGGTAATCTTTCTTTGGATTTTGGAGATTATGTATTTGAAACTCCGAGACATTCTATTAAGGAGTGTAAAGATAGAAACTTAACTTATGCTTCTCCTTTAATTGTTCAAGCAAGATTGTTTAATAATGAAACAGGTGAAGTAAAGGAACAAGAAATATTCTTAGGCGACATGCCTTTAATGACTGAAGGAGGTACTTTCATTGTTAATGGTGCTGAGAGAGTTATTGTTTCACAGTTGGTAAGATCACCAAGTGTATATTTTACTAAGGAAATTGATAAAAATGGTAGATCTATTTTTGCGTGCCAAGTAATTCCTACCAGAGGTACTTGGTTAGAGTATGAGATAGATTCAAGGGATGTAATTTATGTTAGAATTGATAGAACTAGAAAAGTTCCAATAACAACTTTACTTCGTGCTTTTGGATTATCTAATGATAGTGATATTATTGATTTATATGGTGATGATGAATATATTACTAATACTATATCAAAAGATTCTACAAAGAATACTGATGAGGCGTTAATTGAAATTTATGAAAAGTTAAGACCAGGTGAACCAGCTACATTGGATAGTGCTAAAAACCAATTAATTACTAGATTCTTTGATGAATTTAGATATGATTTAGCAAAAGTTGGAAGATATAAGTTTAATAGAAAACTTGATGTTTGTGAACGTTTGCTTAATTGCAAAATAGCAGAAACTATTAAAGTAGATGGCAAGGTTATTGTTGATGCTGGAACAGTAATTACAAAAGAAATATTGGATGAGATTAAACCAATATTTAAAGATGGTTATGGAAAGAAAAAGGTATTAATTAATGAAGAACTTGATACTTATGATCAAATTCAAGTGGTTAAGGTATACTCAAATATAGATAAAGAGAAGGTTATATCTATTATTGGTAATGACCAAGATGTAGATGTGAAGAGGTTAACTATATCTGATGTATATGCTTCAGTATCATATTACTTGAATTTATTACAAGGAATTGGTTCTCTTGATGAGATAGATCATTTAGCCAATAGACGTGTAAGACAAGTAGGCGAACTATTACAAAATCAATTTAGAATTGGTCTTGCTAGAATGGAGAGAATAATAAGAGATAAGATGAGTACTGTTGATTTAGCAACTGTAACTCCAAAAATTCTTGTTAATATTAGACCTCTTACTGCGGTTATTAAAGAGTTGTTTGGTTCATCACAGTTATCACAATTTATGGATCAAATAAATCCAATAGCCGAGTTAACTAATAAAAGACGTTTATCTGCTTTAGGACCTGGCGGACTTTCTCGTGATAGGGCTGGTATGGAAGTTCGTGACGTTAATGTATCGCATTATGGTAGAATTTGTCCAATCGAGTCACCAGAAGGACAGAATATTGGACTTATAACATCTTTGGCTAGCTATGCAAAAATAAATGATTATGGGTTTATAATGGCTCCATATAGAAGAGTTAAGAATTGTAAATTATTAGATCAAATAGATTATTTAACAGCTGATGAAGAATCTGATTATATAATTAGTCAGGCAACAGTTGGACTTTCAGAAGATAAAACTGAAATAACTGATGAAAATGTTATTGCTCGTTATAGGGGCGAAAATATAATTGTAAAAAAAGAACAAGTAGATTATATAGATGTTTCCCCACAACAAATAGTTGCTGTAACTACTGCTTGTATTCCATTCTTGGATCATGATGATGCGACACGTGCATTGATGGGTGCTAATATGCAAAGACAAGCATTACCATTATTAAAGACAGAAGCTCCACTTGTTGCAACAGGTATTGAACCAATAGCTGCAAAGGATAGTGGTGCAGTCGTTGTTTGTAAGGCAGATGGAGTAGTTGAATATGCTGATGGAAGAAAAATAGTAGTTAAAAATGCGTTAGGAAAAGATGTTTATACATTGTTAAATTATGAGAGAAGTAATATTGCTACATGTTATCATCAAAGACCTATTGTAAGAAAAGGCGATGTTGTAAAAACTGGACAAGTTATTGCAGATGGACCAAGTACAGATTTAGGTGAACTTGCTTTGGGTAAAAACATGGTAGTTGCATTTATGACTTTCCAAGGATATAACTATGAAGATGCTGTTATATTAAATGAAAGAATTGTTAAAGATGATGCATTTACATCATTAAAGATAGAAAATTATGAAATTCAATGTAGAGAAACTAAGTTAGGACCTGAGGAGATTACTCGTGATATTCCTAATGTTAGTGAGGAATCTAGACGTAATCTTGATTCAAGAGGTATTATAAAAGTTGGTACTCTTGTAAAAGAAGGAGATATACTTGTTGGTAAGGTTACGCCAAAAGGTATGGTTGAACTTACTTCTGAAGAAAAGTTGTTACATGCTATATTTGGTGAAAAAACTCGTGAGGTTCGTGATACGTCTCTTCGTGTTGAACATGGTGAGGGTGGTATAGTTCATGAGGTTAAAATAACTACTAAGAAAGATAGTGATGAACTTCCTAGCGGTGTTAATATGGTAGTTAGAGTTTCAATAATTCAAAAGAGAAAAATATCAATAGGTGACAAGATGTCAGGTCGCCATGGTAATAAAGGTGTTGTATCATTGATATTGCCACAAGAAGATATGCCATATTTACCAGATGGTACTCCTGTTGATATAATGTTAAATCCACAAGGTGTTCCATCTCGTATGAATATAGGACAGATATTGGAATTACATTTAGGTATGGCTGCTAAGAAATTAGGTCTTCATACTGCTACACCAGTATTTGATGGTGCAACAATAAATGATATTGATGAGTTAAGAGAAGAAGCGGGAATAGATAAAGATTATAAAACAGTGTTGTATGATGGTAGAACAGGTGAACCATTTGATAATAGAATAAGTGTTGGTGTTATGTATATGATTAAGTTATATCACATGGTTGAAGATAAAATACATGCTAGAAGTACAGGACCTTATTCAATGGTTACGCAACAACCACTTGGTGGTAAAGCACAATTTGGTGGACAGAGATTTGGAGAAATGGAAGTTTGGGCATTATATGCATATGGTGCTGCAAATGTTCTTCAAGAAATTTTAACTGTTAAATCAGATGATGTTGTAGGTAGAGTTAAAGTTTATGAAGCGTTAGTTAAAGGAAATATGATTCATCAAGCTGGAGTTCCAGAAAGCTTTAGGGTATTAGTTAAGGAATTCCAAGCACTTGGATTAGATGTTTCAATGATAGATGAAAATGATAAAGAAATAGATTTGAAACAATTAGAAGAAGAGGATTCAAAAGAAACTGCAATTTTATCAATAGATGAAATAAAAGATGAAGTTAATGAACCAGAAGAAGTAGAAGATGATGAAGAAATGGAAGATTTTGAACCAAGTTTCGATGAAGATTTAGATGAAGGGGGAGATGAGTAATGGATGCTAACAGATTTGAAGGTATAAAAATAGGCATAGCTTCTCCTGAAAAGATACGTTCTTGGTCATACGGTGAAGTAAAGAAAGCAGAAACTATAAATTATAGAACTTTAAAACCAGAAAGAGATGGGTTGTTCTGTGAAAAAATATTTGGACCTACAAAAGATTATGAATGTGCTTGTGGTAAATACAAGAGATTAAGATATAAAGGAATTATATGTGATAGATGTGGAGTTGAAGTTACTAAATCAAAAGTAAGACGTGAACGTATGGGGCACATAGAGCTTGCTGCTCCTTGTTCACACATATGGTTCTTCAAGGGTACTCCATCTAGAATGGGACTTGTTCTAGATATGTCTCCAAGAGATTTGGAAGAAGTATTATATTTTGTTAGTTATGTAGTACTTGATCCAGGAATTACGCCACTTCAAAAAAAGCAAACATTGTCTGATAAAGAATATCATTCATATTATGAAAAATATGGTGATGGTTTTGAAGTAGGTATGGGTGCTGAAGCAATTAGAAAGTTACTTCTTGAAGTTGATGTTGAAAAAGAATTAGCAGATTTAAATAAAGAACTTGAAAATTCTGTCGGACAAAAAAGAATTCGTTTAGTTAAGAGATTAGAGGTGTTAGATTCTTTTTCACGATCAGGAAATAAACCAGAATGGATGGTTTTAACTGCTTTACCAGTTATCCCACCAGAAATACGTCCAATGATACAGATAGATGGTGGTAGATTTGCTACATCAGATTTAAATGATTTATATAGAAGAGTAATTAATAGAAATAATCGTTTGAAAAAGTTAATTGAACTAAATGCTCCATCTATAATTGTTAGAAATGAAAAGAGAATGTTACAAGAAGCTGTGGATGCTTTATTTGACAATGGTAGAAGAGGAAGAAGTGTAACAGGTGCTTCTAATAGACCTTTGAAGTCATTAAGTAGTATTTTAAAAGGTAAACAAGGAAGATTTAGACAAAATTTATTAGGTAAAAGAGTTGATTATTCTGGTCGTTCTGTTATAGTAGTTGGACCTAATTTAAGAATGTATCAATGTGGTCTTCCAAAGGAAATGGCACTTGAATTATTTAAACCACATGTAATACATTTACTTGTTAAAAAAGATATTGCACATAATATAAAGAGTGCTAAGAAAATGATTGAAAACAAGGATGAAAGAGTATGGGATGTTGTTGAGGAAGTAATTAAAGAACATCCAGTATTGCTTAACCGTGCACCTACATTACATAGATTAGGTATTCAAGCTTTTGAACCAAAATTAGTTGATGAGAAAGCAATAAGGTTGCATCCACTTGTATGTGCTGCATTTAATGCTGACTTTGATGGAGATCAGATGGCTGTTCACGTGCCATTATCAGAAGAAGCACAAGCAGAGGCAAGATTATTAATGTTAGGTGCTAATAATATACTTTCTCCAAAAGATGGTAAACCAATAGTTACACCTACACAGGATATGATACTTGGTAACTATTATTTAACAATAGAAAAAGCTGGAGAAAAGTATGAAGGAAGAGTGTTTAAAGATGCTAATGAAGCACTTATGGCTTATGAAAGAAATGAAATAACTCTTCATACTAGAATTGCTATACCAGTTAGAGCATTTAAACATAAAATATTCTCAGATTATTTAATGGATAAATACTTGATAACTACTGTTGGTAAGATTAAATTTAATGAGATATTACCAGATACGTTCCAATATGTAAATGAAGCTAGTAGTGAGAATATAGAAAAAATGATACCTTCTAAATTCTTCGTTAATAAGGGTGAAGATATAAAAGAGAAGATAAAAGAGATGGATTTAACTAAGCCATTTGCAAAAGGTGATTTGGAAAGTGTTATCGCACAGGTATTTAAAAGATATAAAACTACTGATACTTCAATATTCCTAGATAAATTAAAAGATTTAGGTTTCAAATATTCTACAAAAGCAGGTATTACTATTGCGATAAGTGATATCGTTACAAGTAAGAATAAAGGCGAGATATTAAAAGAAGGAAATGAATTGGTAGATAAAATAAATAAGCAATTCAATAGGGGCTTAATAACTGAGGAAGAAAGATTTAAAAAAGTTATTGAAGTTTGGAATAATGCAAAAATGAAGGTTCAAAAAGAACTTGAACAATATTCTAAACAAGATGTTGATAATCCAATATTCATAATGATGAGTTCAAAAGCACGTGGTAATTTAAATAACTTTACCCAACTTGCTGGTATGCGTGGACTTATGGCTAAACCAAATGGAGAGTCAGTTGAAATACCAATTACATCATCATTTATAGAAGGACTTTCAGTATCTGAATTCTTCTTATCAACTCATGGTGCTCGTAAAGGTAGTGCGGATACAGCTTTAAAAACTGCTGAATCTGGATATTTAACAAGAAGATTAGTAGATGTTGCACAAGATGTAATTGTAAGAGAAGAAGATTGTGGAACATTACAAGGTGTTGTTGTTGAAGAGATAAAAGATGAAAAAGCAGGAACTGTTATTGAATCATTATATGATAGAATTTTAGGTAGATTTACTAATAAAAAAGTTGTAAATCCAGAAACTGGTGAAGTTATTGCTGAAAGAAATGAATATATAACTGAACCACTTGCGGATAAAATAATTAAAGCAGGTGTTACGAGTGTAGAGATTAGAAGTTTACTTTCATGTAAAACACCAAATGGTGTATGTAGAAAATGTTATGGTAGAAACTTGGCTACTGGTAATATGGTTGAATTAGGGGAAGCTGTTGGTATTATGGCTGCTCAATCAATTGGAGAACCAGGTACTCAGTTAACCATGAGAACATTCCATACAGGTGGTGTTGCTGGAGGCGACGATATAACTCAAGGTTTACCTCGTGTACAAGAATTATTTGAAGCAAGAAACCCTAAAGGAAAAGCAACAATAGCAGAAATATCTGGTAAAATTACTAATATAGAAAATGTTAATGGAAAGTATAAGATTACTATTGTAAATGATGCTGATTCAAAAGAGCATACTACAAACTATGGTGCTAAATTATTAGTTGAAGTAGGAGATACTGTTAAACCAGGCGATGTACTTACAAGCGGTAATATAAATCCAAAAGAATTACTTGCAGTAACTGATCCAGTTACAGTACAAAAATATATATTAAAAGAAGTACAAAAAGTATATTGTTCACAAGGTGTTGGAATATCTGATAAACACGTTGAGATTATTGCTAGAAGAATGATTTCAAGAATAAGAATATTGGATGAAGGTGATTCAAAATTATTACTTGGTACATTAGTATCTTTAGGTAAGTTTACTGAAACAAATAAAGAATTAATTCTTGAAGGTAAACAACCCGCAACAGGTAGACCAGTATTATTAGGTATTACAAAGGCGTCACTTGAAACAGATTCGTTCTTATCAGCTGCATCATTCCAAGAAACTACAAGAATTTTAACTGATGCTGCAATTAAAGGCAAAGTTGATAGATTACAAGGATTAAAAGAGAATGTAATAATTGGTAAACAAATACCTGCTGGTACAGGTGCTAAAAAATATTCTCAAGTTAAGTTTGAATTAGAATCAGATTTCTCTGATGATGAACCATTAGATGTATTAGAAGAAAAATTAGCGGATTAAAGAAAGCATAGCAATATGCTTTTTTTTGCATATATATGTTTTTAATGATTATAATAAAAATGTAAAAGTTTTTTAGCACTCTCTATTGACAAGTGCCAAAAAAATATATATAATGTTATATGGGGTGATAAATATGTATAATCAAAATGAAGAAGAAAACGTACTTGAAAAGTATGGTCGTAATATAAATGAAGATGTTAAGAAAAGGAAAATTGATCCAGTAATTGGTAGAGATGAGGAGATTCGTTCTATAACTCGTATTTTGTCAAGAAAAACAAAAAATAATCCAGTTCTTATTGGTGAACCAGGTGTTGGTAAAACAGCTATAGTAGAGGGGCTTGCTGAAAGAATTGTAAAGGGTGATGTTCCTCTTTCTTTAAAAGATAAAGTTATATGGGAACTTAATATGGCTTCTTTAATTGCAGGTGCTAAATATAGGGGTGAATTTGAAGAAAGATTGGAAAAAGTACTTAATGAGGTAAAGAAATCTGAGGGTAATATTATAATGTTTATTGATGAAATTCATACTATTGTTGGTACTGGTGCAGTAGAGGGTGCAATGGATACTAGTAACATATTAAAGCCAATGCTTGCGAGAGGTGAGATTCATGTAATTGGTGCTACTACATTAAATGAATATAGGAAATATATTGAAAAAGATGGTGCACTTGAAAGAAGATTTCAAAGAATTATAGTAAGTGAACCGAGTGTTGAAGATACTATTACTATATTGCGTGGTTTAAAAGAAAGATTTGAAATACATCATGGTGTTACTATACAAGATAAGGCACTTATAAGTGCTGCAACTTTATCTAATAGATATATAACTGATAGATATTTACCTGATAAGGCAATTGATTTAGTTGATGAGGCATGTGCTACTATAAGGGTACAAATGGATAGTGTACCAACTAAACTTGATGAGCTTACTAGGAAAATAATGCGTTTGGAAATTGAAAAGGAAGCAATAAAGAAGGAAAAGGATGAATTATCTAAAAAAAGAATGGAAGAGATAGATAATAGTTTAACTAAGTTAAAGAGAGATGAGAAAACATTAACTGAGGCGTGGGATAAGGAAAAGAATATAAATGATGATATTAAGAAGTTGAAATCAAAAATTGATGAAGAAAAATTTCTTTTAGAACAAGCCGAGAATAGATATGATTTAGAAACTGCTGCTAAGTTAAGACATGGTGTCATTCCTGAACTTGAGAAAGAGTTAAAGGAACTAATGAGTGTATCAAAAAATAAGTTATTAAGTGATACTGTAACTAGTGATGATATTGCTAATGTTATTAGTAAGTGGACTAATATTCCTATTGCTAAACTTGTTAGTAGTGAAAAGGACAAAATACTTAATTTGGAGAACAATTTAAATAAAAGGGTTAAGGGACAAGAGGAAGCTTTAAAACTTGTTAGTGATGCTATAATTCGTTCTAGGAGTGGAATTAAGGATCCTAATAGACCTATTGGTTCATTTATATTTTTAGGACCTACTGGTGTAGGTAAAACGGAGGTTGCTAGAAGTTTAGCGTATGAGTTATTTGATGATGAGCATCATATGGTAAGAATTGATATGTCTGAATATATGGAAAAGTATTCTGTGTCTAGATTAATTGGTGCTGCACCTGGTTATATTGGTTATGAAGAAGGTGGCCAATTAACAGAAGCAGTTAGAAGAAATCCTTATAGTATTGTACTTTTTGATGAAATAGAAAAAGCACATCCAGATGTTCTTAATTTGTTACTTCAAATATTGGATGAAGGTAGGTTAACTGATTCTAATGGTAGGACTGTTGATTTTAAGAATACAATAATAATAATGACATCAAATATTGGTAGTGAATATATATTAAATAATGAAGAAGATAAAGTAATGAATGAGCTTCATAAATATTTTAAACCAGAATTTATTAATAGAATTGATGAAGTTATAGTATTTAAGAAATTGACAAAAGAAGTGTTACATGAAATATTAGATAAAATAATTGATGAAATTACAAATAGACTTAAGGATTTGAATGTTAAGATAAATCTTAGTGATAAAGCAAAAGAATATTTTATTGATAATGGTTATGATGAATATTATGGTGCAAGACCACTTAAAAGATTAGTTAATAAAGAGTTAGAAACATTAATTGCAAAGAGAATAATAAATAATGAAATAAAGGCAAACAGTCAAATAGATGTAGATGTTAAAGATGATAAAATAATTATTAGTTAATTTATAGAAATAATATTATAATTATGATATACTTATTAGGGTAGGAGGAATGCTTATGAAGTATTTAAATGGTGCTTATTTAGAAGCTTTATTTATATTCCTTTTCTTAAGTAGATAAATTTGTAATAAGTTTGTCTACTTTTTTTGTGATTGGAGGTAATATGATAGAAGAATTTGATATTGAAACATTTAAGGAATATACTAGGAAGGAAAAAACTTGTGTTGATGTATGTAAGAGATTTAATTTATCTATTTTAGATTTTTGGAATATTGTTGGCAAGTTAAAAAAAGATGGTATAAATGTAATTGTGTCTGGTAGTGGCGAAGATTCAACTATATTGAATTTGGATGAGAGAAATTTAAATGGAGATAATATTTATACTATTGATATAGGCGATGAGAATGAATTTAAAGCACTATTAATTTCGGATACTAGATTGGGAAGTAAGTATCAACAATTGTCTAGGTTAAATAATGCATATGAAGAAGCATTTAAAAACGGTTATAGAAATGTAATACATTTAGGGGACATAACAGAGGGATTGTATGCTCTAAAGAATCCATATTATCAAATGTTATTTTCTGATACAACGGATAGTCAAATTAAATATGTAGTTGATAATTATCCTTATATAGAAGGTATAAAAACATATTTTATTACTGGAGATCAAGATACTACGCATACATCAAAAAATGGTATAGATATAGGTAGAAAAATATCTGAATTAAGAGATGATATGATATATCTTGGAAATATGAGATGTTTAATTAATGTAAAAAAGATGAAAATTCTTGCTCAACATTTAAAAGTTGGAGCATTTGATAGAGCCAAAACTATATCGTTAAAGCAACAAGATGCAATTTCTGCTATAAGAAGTGAGGAAAAAGTAGATATTATTTTGGATGGTCATACATTAATAGATCAACAAATAACTGAAAGAGATATGGAAGAAATATCTGTTTCTAGTTTAGTATCTACAACCCCTAGAATAAGAAATAGTGCTATACCTCATAATGTTGGATATGTTCTTTTAACTGCGTATCTTACTAAAGATGGGAGATTTAAAGAAAAAGAAGTTACGTATGCTCCATATTATCAAACATATAAAGATGATTATAGTAAAGTAAAAGTATTAAAAAGGGGTGCAAAAAATAATGAAATTTAATAGAATGCTTACTTTTGAAGAGGCGAAAACAATATATACAAAATATTTAAAAAAAGAAGAAAGTGTTATGGATTTAGCAAATAGATTAGGAATTTCTGTAGATGAAGTGTATGGGCTTTCACATTTACTTAATTATTTTGGATATTCAGTAGATATAGTTTTAGTTAATAATGAATATATTATAAAAAAAATAAGAAAACAAAATAATATATCAAATAAAAAAATTAAACCATCTATGAATGATTGCAATAAATTTACTATAGGAATTGTATCTGATACACATTTGTGTTCAAAAGAGCAACAGCTTCATATGTTAAACACTGCGTATAAATATTTTTATGAAAAGGAAATAAGTGATGTTTTGCATTGTGGAGATTTAGTAGATGGAGATTATGGTGAAAAAAGGAAGTTACAGATATATTCTAGATTTATGAATGGTGCTAAGGAACAATCTGATTATGTTATTGATATGTATCCTAGAGTAGAAGGAATAAAGACAAGATTTATACAGGGTAGTCATGATGAATCTCATAAAACAAATGGTGGAATAATATTAGGCGAAGTAATTGAACGTGATAGAAGTGATATGATATATGAGGGACAAGATCATGCTGATGTAGTGATTAATGGTGTTAAGATAAGAATGCGACATCCAGGTGGAGGTGTTTCAAAATATAGATCAAGATCTTTACAAAACACCATAGATAGTATGTCATCAGGTAATAAACCAAAAATGATTGCAGAAGGTCATTATCATAAATCATATTATTGTATATATAGAAATGTACATGGATTGTTAGTGCCTTCATTGTGTTGTCAATCACAATTTATGGAAAGAAAAGATGTATCAAATATAATGGGATTTTATGATGTTGATATATATACTGATGAGAAGGGAAATATACAATATATAACTCCAAGAGAACATTTATTTAAAGAGAAAGATATAAAAAAAGACGATTGGTTAAAAACAAAAAGGTTAGTGATTAAACATTAATCTTTTTGATTGCAAATGATTTATTTAAGTGATAAAATACTCTTTAAAAGAGGTGATTAGATGGAGGAGGCAATTAGATTTTTATCTGATAATAATTTAATTAATATAAATGATTATGTAGTTATTGGATTATCTGGTGGACCAGATTCTATGGCTCTTTTAAATATACTCTTGGAATATAGAAAAAAAATAAATATGAATATAGTTTGTGCACATGTTAATCATGGAATTAGAAAAGAAAGTGATGATGAAGAGATATTTGTGCACAATTATTGCAAAAAAAATAATGTAATATTTGAATATATGAAATTAGAAAAGTGTAAGAATTCTAATTTTGAAAGTTTTGCTAGAAAAAAGAGATATGATTTTTTTGATAGTGTAATAAAAAAATATGATGCAAAAATATTGTTTACTGCTCATCATGGTGATGATCTTATTGAAACTATATTGATGCGACTTGTTAGAGGTTCTACATTAAAGGGCTATGCTGGATTTCCTGCTATTACAGAAAAACAAGATTATAAAATAGTTAGACCTCTTGTTTTTTATACAAAAAGTGATATAGATAATTATAATAATATAAATAATATACCATATGTTGTTGATAAAACTAATGAAAGTGATTTATATACTAGAAATAGGTATAGACATAATATGCTTCCATTTTTAAAAAATGAAAATAAAAATGTTCATTTGAAATTTTTAAAATTTAGCAGTGAATTATTTAAATATAGTAATTATATAGATGATATAGTTAATAAATGTGTGGATAGTGTTTATAAAGATAATAAGTTATATATAAATGAATATATAAAGTTAGATGATTTAATTAGAGAAAAAATAATGTATTTTATTTTTCATGATTTATATGGTGATAATTTATATCTTATAGAAAAAAAACATATTGACATAGTTAATAAATTAATTTTTAGTAATAAGCCAAATATGAGAGTTAGTTTACCTAATGAATTGGTTGTTATTAGAAATTATGACAAAGTGTCATTCTGTAAAAATAAAGAAATTACTAAGGATTATAAATATGAAATTAAAGATGGACTAATAATAAATAATGGTATATTTCATATAGTAGATGATATAAGTGATGATAGTAATTATGTATGCAGATTAAATAAAAAAAATGTTACTTTACCTATATATGTTAGAAATAGAAAAAATGGAGATAAAATTTGTGTAAAGGGTTTAAATGGTAGTAAAAAGATTAAAGATATATTTATTGATTCAAAGATTAAAAAGAGTGATAGAGATAGATATCCAATAGTAGTAGATGCTAATGATATTATTCTGTGGATACCAGGAGTGAAAAAATCAAAATATAATGGGGAAAAAAATGAAAAGTGTGATATAATAATCAAGTACGAGGAGGAAACATGAAAAAAAATACAGTTAAAAAGGGCTTGATGCCATATTTATTACTTATAATTGCAACATTATTTATAGTATTTTCTACTGGTTTATTTGGTGGAAAGATAAATATACTATCTTATAGTGAGTTTGAGAAAAATTTAAAAGAAGGAAAGATTACAGAATTGAAACTTGTCCCTAGAGGAAGTGCTTCAATTTATGAAGTTACTGGTAAGCTTGATGGTTACAAAGAAAATGAAACATTTTATGCGAAGTTACCATTATCTGAAACTATAATGGAAAGAATTATTGCTGAAAAAGATAAGAAAAATTTTGAAATAAAAGCAGAGAGTGATCCTGATGCAAGTGCATTATTACAATTTGCAATAAATGTACTTCCTATGATTATATTAGTAGGTGGTGCATTATACTTCTTTAGTAGACAAATGGGAAGTAGTAGTAAATCACTTGATTTTGGTAAGAGTAGAGCTAAACTTAGTGAAGACAATGGAAAAGTAACATTTAAAGATGTTGCTGGATTAATAGAAGAAAAGGAAGAAGTTGCAGAACTTATAGATTTCTTAAAAAATCCAAAGAAGTTTCAAAAACTTGGTGCTAGAATACCTAAAGGAGTACTATTAGTAGGTCCTCCTGGAACAGGAAAAACATTGCTTGCAAAAGCAGTTGCGGGAGAAGCAAATGTACCTTTCTACTTTATAAGTGGTTCTGATTTCGTTGAACTATTTGTTGGTATAGGTGCATCTCGTGTAAGAGATATGTTTAAACAAGCAAAGCAAAATGCACCGTGTTTAGTATTTATAGATGAAATAGACGCAGTAGGTAGACAAAGAGGGACTGGTTTAGGTGGTGGACATGATGAAAGAGAACAAACTCTTAATCAGTTACTTACTGAAATGGATGGATTTGGTGCTAACGAAGGAATAATAATAATTGCAGCAACAAATAGACCTGATGTACTTGATCCGGCATTACTTAGACCAGGAAGATTTGATAGACAAGTTACAGTTAATCTTCCAGATGTTAAAGGAAGAGAAGAAATACTAGAAGTTCATGCAAGAAATAAAACTTTTGCACCTTCTGTAAAACTTTCTAATATAGCAAAAAGAACAGTTGGATTTAGTGGAGCAGATTTAGAGAATTTACTAAATGAAGCAGCACTTTTAGCTGTTCGTAGAAATAAAACTGAAATATCAATGTCAGAAATAGATGAAGCAACTGATAGAGTATTAATGGGACCGGCTAAAAAGAGCAAAAAATATACAGAAAAAGAAAAACAAATGGTTGCTCATCATGAGGCAGGACATGTTGTACTTGGACTTAAATTAGATGATGCTAATGATGTACAGAAAGTTACAATTATTCCAAGAGGATATGCAGGTGGATATGCTATGATGCTTCCAAGAGAAGAAACATATACTTCAACAAAAAAAGAATTACTAGAAAGAATTACTGGCCTTTTAGGAGGAAGAGTAGCAGAAGAACTTGTTTATAATGAAGTTTCAACAGGTGCTCATAATGACTTTGAAAAAGCAACTAAAATAGCAAGAGCAATGGTTACTGAATATGGTATGAGTGATCTTGGACCTATACAATTTGAACAAGAAGAGGGAGGAGTATTCCTAGGAAGAGATTATAATAAATCTAAGAATTTCTCTAATGAAGTTGCTCATGAAATAGATATAGAAATGCGTAAAATAATTAATGAATGTTATGATAATGCAAAGAAAATATTAAAAGAAAATATGAGTTTATTAGAATTAATTGCAAATGCATTACTTGAAAATGAAACATTAACAAAAGAACAAATTGATTATTTAGCAGAAAATGGTAAAATGCCAGATGAAGATTTAGTTGTAGAAGAAAAAGAAGAAAAGCCAAAAAAAGAAACTAAAAAGAAAGACAAATAATGTTAACTACAAATAGCAAGTATTTATTTACTTGCTATTTTATTATAGAATAGTATTGACTCTACCCTTAACTGGAGTGATATAAATTACTTGAAAGGAGGAATTATGTATAAGATTGGAGAATTTTCATTACTTAATAAAGTAACAATTAAAACACTTCGTTATTATAACGAAATTGGTTTATTTATACCTAAAGTAATAGATAAATATACTGGATATAGATATTATGATGAGGATCAATTAGAAGAATTTAATAAAATATCTAAATATAAAGAACTTGGTTTTTCTTTAGAAGATATAAAGAAATTAAAAAATAATAATGATGAATCAATAATAAATAAACAAATAGAAGAACTTACATTACAAGGAAAAGACATAGATAACAAATTAAGTATTTTAAAAAATATGATTAGAGGTGATAGTATGAATGTTAGTTTTAAACCATATAGAGAAAAATATAAAATAGGTAAAAGAGTAATTTTAAAAAATAGAGAAGATTTAGAAAATAGATTAATTGAAGTTAAAAACATATTAGATAAAAATAATATTAAATATGATAAACCAGTTATGTGTAATTTTGAAATTGGTTATGAATATGAAAATATTGATGCATTTGTAGGTTATTTAGTAGATGAAGATATAGAAGTTAATGAGTTAGAAACTATTGATTTAAGTAAAAATGAGAAATATTTAATAATAAAATGTGATAAAAATGAAATAGAAGATGCATATTCAAAAATGGTTTCATATGCACATGATAATAAAATACAAATTAGGGGATTTTTTACTGAAGTCTATAATAATAATGAAATAGAAATATATGTAGATGCTTATGATTTAAATGAAAATAATGATGATTATATTCATTATTTAAATAAATTTAATGAAAATGTAGATTATGAAATAGATGAAGAACTTATAGGTAAATATAGAATAATAGAAATATTACCTGATTTAAAATATATGTATAATAAAAACAAACAAAAAAGTAACTTAGATACTAAATACAAAATACTTGAACTTTTAAAAGATGGAAGTACAAATTACGATAATATAAAATGGAATAAAGATTCTTTACTTGTTAATTATGATAATAATATTATACCTATGAAAATTTACAAATATAAACATGATAATAAAGAATATATAGTAATATTAATGAACGAAACCATGGAATATTATAAAACAGCAAGACCTATTCAATATTTATATGAAAAAATATAAAATAGACAAATATGAGGTTAACCCTTATATTTGTTTTT
>ULOK01056195.1_pt1 | contig 16231 bp, 12 predicted proteins | sample 1952501 | NCBI WGS metagenome assembly ULOK01 (sample SAMEA4835601, study PRJEB28245) | human gut metagenome | biome: gut microbiome; material: fecal sample | place: Denmark | collected 2008
TCCGTTTGCCGCCGCATTCTTTTTCAGGAGAATTTTCATGGCGTAAGCCATAAAGAAAATTCTCCTGAAAAAAAGAATAAATGCGGTTGGCAAATCAGGATTGGGATTTATCTTTGATGGAAGGGATAACTTGTGTTGATATATAATAGATTATCTTTTTTAGTATAAATGATATTGCTGAAACGTTTTTTATATTTCACTGACCGGATTCGTACGTTTTACGAATGAAATACATACGGCTCTCTGAGCGAAAATGTATGTTTCCCGTATGGAAAACGTAGAAAGGTCAAGTGCAAATTTCATTTTGTGTTTATGTGTTTTCGTATCTTTGTAAAATGGTGAATTTGAGAAATCATTCTTCTGGAAAATAAAAAATAGCAGGGTGACAGATGAGGATTTAGATTTTTTAAACTAATCAAAAAATGGAATAATAATCGTTTATTAATCATGATATGTTTTTTACTTATATATCTAATTTCTAGTAATTTGTTTGTGGTTACTGATTTAATTTTATAAAAAAATCCCATCTTATTAATTCTGTCATAATGTTGTATCGCGTCAGTATGGACAACGAGAATGAACATAAGAATTAATGCTTTGTTTCTATATCTTAGAGGTAAAGTCATATTAATTTCTTAATATCATGAGTATGGTTTCGATAAAGCTTAGTTTTAGACCTTCTAAGGTCATAGGGAAACCGGGGACTCTTTATTTCCGGTTGATTCATAATCGCATCATGCGGGAAATAGGTACAAGTTATAAACTCTATTCCGATGAGTGGGAAAATGGGCATATAAAATTTTATGGATCAGGAACTGAGCGATATCGTTATCTTTTCAATGTTCAGAATCTTCTCCAGAAGGATATTCATCATTTAGAGACAATTATCAATCGTATGGAGCAATCAGGAAAACCTTATTCTGTGGATAGTATCGTATATACTTATAAATCTCTAAATAATAGTTTGATGAGCTTTTGTGGCTTTGTTTATGCAACTACGCAACATCTAAGAAATATAGGAAAGCTACGACTTGCAGAGACATATACTACATCAATGAATAGTTTTCTCAGATTTCGAGGCGATAAAGGTGATGTGTTTTTTGATGAGATGGATGCTGATTTAATAAAGGAATATGAGGCATATCTAATGGAAGATTGTGGACTTAATCTGAATACTGTATCTTTTTATATGCGCAACTTACGTGCAATCTATAATCGTGCTGTTGAAAAGGAGTTGACTGAAAGTCGCAATCTTTTTAATCATGTTTATACTGGAGTGCGAAAGACAGTTAAGCGTGCAATATCGTCTGAAGTTATTCAAAGAATAAAAAAATTGGATTTGACAATGTTTCCAATCTTGGAAGAATCACGTGATTATTTTTTACTTAGTTTCTATCTTAGAGGAATATCCTTTGTAGACCTCTCATATTTGAAAATGAGTGACTTACAGAATGGCTGTTTAAAATATCTTCGTCATAAAACAAACCAGCTACTTACTATAAAATGGGAAGCACAAATGCAGGAAATTGTAAATCGATATCATGTTGCCGGTTCACCTTATCTACTGCCTATAATTAATGTTCCTGGGGTCGGAGAAAGACGGCAATATCAAAATGGGTTACATCGAATTAATGCACATTTGAAAATAATTGGCAAATTGGTCGGTTGTCCTATTAAATTAACAACTTATTGTGCTCGTCATGGATGGGCTAGTATTGCTCGGAGCATGAATATCCCTTTATCAATTATTAGTGAATCTATGGGACACACTTCTGAGAGTACTACACGTATTTATCTGGCATCTTTGGACAATGTACTTATTGATGATGCCAATAAAATGATAATTGATACCATTTAGCATAAAGATTGAAGGAAAATACAGTTAATTTAAAAGTAACAGAATTAGGCTGTTATATACTGTAGTATTTCCTTTATTCCTTAAATTTAAAAAGTAAGATTAAAAAGAGAAATCTTTTTCTTTATGCACATTCTTAGGTGTTTTACCTATATTATTACGGCAAATAACTACTGCATAAAAGCACAAAAATCAAGTCAAATATAACTATATTTGATTTTGTTAGAAATCTAGAATATTTTAAGGGGAAAATAGAGACGAGAATTAAAAAATCCCCGAATAAATCTCTTTCTCTCGTTAAGAGATGCATTTTTTATATCGCAAATATACGCAAAATCTTAATATCTACAAAATTAATAAGTAGACAAAAACTTCCAGCTTCTTCCAGAAATTTATTTTTATTTGGCGAATAAATACAATTCGTTAAACATTTATTGTCTGTCTTGTCGTAAAGCTCTGAAAATCTGTACCATTTAAGATATAATGCATCTCTTAGCGAGAGATGTATTCTGAAATGTGAATATAGACTTTAATTGGTTAAATGTATGGATGAGTATATGTCATCCTATTTGAATAAGATTATGTATAAGAAAAATGGATAAAGAAAGATTTGATGAAAGCGAGCAGTGGTTTATCCTGCGTGACCTTAAGCGTCCTAATTCTAAATCTCCAGCTTATAAACAGTTGGTAGATGAACAATATAAGGTTTTTACACCATTAAAATGGCGTTTAAGAATCTCAAAGGATGGTAAACGGATACGAGAGAAGGTTCCGTTTATTCAGGATCTTCTTTTTGTTTATGGGAAAAAAAGTGATATCGATCAGATTGTACAACGGATTCCTACGCTTCAGTTTCGATTTCGAAAGGGTGGATATTGTATTCCGATGGTTGTCAGCGATGCAGAAATGGAAGAGTTTATGTATGCAGTAAAAAGTAGCAATCAGGAACATTCCTTCCCGGAGAAATTGCTCCGAAAGCTTTTGAACGGGCAGTACGTATAATAGAATTATTCATGTTTTATGCTTTTCAAAACAAGAAATTATGAAATATAAAATATTCATGGGAGTATTGTTATGGATTTCAGCTTTAATATTACATGCACAAAAGGTAGACAAGGCAAAACTGCTTGCAATATATGATAGGCAGTTTGAATTTTTAGATTCATTGCTTAAGCAACAATTCGTTGATCCTTGTGTGGCATTGAGAGATTTTAAGGCTAATTCACCTCTTCATTCAAGAGGGGATGATATCACTCCAAGCAAAGGATGTGAAACCTTTTTTCTTGAAAATCAAGGATATTTAGATTGGTATGCGCTATTTGAAGAGGCTGTGAACCAGAAAATGCGTGCTAATATCTTGGCAGTAAAAAATCAGACTGGCCTTCAGTGGTCAAGTAGCTATTATAACCGTACTGTTCCATATAAGCTTTATCAGTTCATCGATGAGGATGGCGATTTCTCCATGGTAAAAGACCGATTTCAAACAGACTTGAGCTGGGATTTGATGCATTGTGGACTTTTATGGGGAAAGTCAAGAATTGCTGCTCATAAGATTGATGCCGCACTTACGCTGGTAGATGCCAGAATGAACATTCAAAGCAGTTATATTGAGAGGCTTTCTGCTGAAAATGTACAGCGTTATCAGAAAGCTTTAGCCTTCTTACGGGCCTTACGCTTACAAAATCTCTCGTTGCTGGAGCAGACAGAAACTGTTTTATTTGAAAACCACCAATCAAGCACAGATCAATTACTGAAAGTTACGGATGAGTTGTTCATGATAGAGCAAATTCAGACTACAGATAATAGCTTATACCAATCATTAAGTGGGCTGGCTTATCAAGCGATAGATACGATTGCCTTACATACAGATCTTTTTCTTGAAGCAATTAAGTCGCAGAACAATGAGTTGAGAAAGTTAGATTTGGGTTATAATCGGATAAATGTGCAAATGGAGCAAACCTCTTTTTGGAGTAACATTAGCGTGTCACCCTTCATTCGTTTTGGATTTTATAATATGGTCGGCAATCAGCGTCAAGGTTCTATTGATATGGGAGTAAATCTACGTATCCCATTGTCTTTTGAACAGAGAAAAATCCGAAAAGCGCTGGCTGCTGAACAACAGATACTAACTACTAAAAGAGACTTGTCTTATCATGTTTTCCAAGAAGAAGTATCTTCTTTAATTCAAGAACTTAGCCAAATAAACAAGAGGATGATATATGAATACCATTGTATTCAGCGCATGCGGGATTTGTTACTTGGCCGTTCAGAGGCATTCAAAACTTTATATGGTGAGTATAGTCGTCCCGACCGTATTCGAGAATATAACAGATATATTGTTTGCTTGGAATCCATTGTTCAATTGAAATATCAAAGAAATGTCATTCTGATAGGCTTACAACGGTATTTGTCTAGCGAAAAGATTGATTTATATATAGACTACATAAAACAGAATTGATTCATTGTTATGAAAAATTTTATGTTTAAAACGCCTGAACGTCAGGCAGAAATAGAATATATAAGGAAAAAGCAGACACAGAGAATTGCTAAACAGCAAGTCATATTCATTTCGCTTTTCGTATTGTTCATGGCCGGCTTAATTTACTACATTGTATATAAACAATATTATTTGGAATTTCCAGGATATGTACATGCAAACGTACAAAAGATAAGAGCGGCTGGAGACTTGATTGTTTTTGATATGAATAAATCAATCGGAGATATTGTGATTCCAGGTGATACTGTATTCTCCTATATGTATCTGGATTATCTCATAGAACAAGAAAATGTAAATAAAGAAGTGGATGTGTTGATTAACTATCGTAAGACAATTCTTGAGTATGAAGAAGTCAGCAGCCAGATAAAAATCAAAAAAGATAAAATAGCAGAATTGCAAAAAGATATCGCAAAGGAAACCCATAATATACAATTAGGGATTAGTACCAATATATATAAGTTGGATTTGGAGCGACAGCTGCGAGAGGTTCAGATAGATTTACAGATGCAGGAACGTGTGCTTGGATTGTTAGGGAAACAACTTAAAGACGTTAATGTGGCATTAGAGAAAAGTGGGATAGAAGACCCAGATATTCAGATGCAACATCTTACTCATTTACGCAAAAAAGATTTCAATAGTGACGTATTGCGCTTTTACGTATCTTCTGACTCCGCTATAGTAACCAAAATGTCGGCGGCAAAGAAATCCAGAGTGTTCCGATCTGAGGATATTGTATATATGCAACCTTTAGATGTACATCTATCAAACATTTATATTACTGCTTATGTACCATTTGAGGATGTGAAATATTGTACTTATGGCACTCCTGCAGAACTTGTGGTAAGTAATGAAATTTGTCTGGAAGCTTATGTAGCCGTGCAAGGAGCTGAATCTGTCGAATTACCACCTAATCTTCAAAGTAATTTCTCACGGGAAATTATAGTAAACCAAACTATTTTCAGATTGAAAGAAGGACAGTATATCCCTTTTTGGTGTTTGTCGGAGGGAACCCCTGTGAAGGTTAGAATCCGGAAAACTGATGTGAAGAAAAAGTCGGATGTGATTAATATCCACACCTGATTATATGTGAGTATCTTTCAAATATTTTAAATATAAAATTATTGTTATAATGTTTGACACTTGGAAAATTGTTACCAATCATAATGAAAGAAGAATATTAGTTGTAAATGGTATTCTTTCTGAAGAATATAAGAAAGAGTTGCGTTGGGAAGATTATGAAGCAATATTCATAGAGTCTTTTTTCGGACAGGCTTCACAGGATTACCAGGCTATTTTTTCGATTCATCCTTTGTTGGAGAGAAGTGCAGGATTGAAGCCTATTTTTGTAACGGATAAATTGCGTTCCAAGTTGGGGATATTTGCCGAAGTGATAGATGGATATGCCGATTCACCAACTTCACCAAGTGTGACAAATAAAATTGAGCAGATATATCAGAACCGTCGGAAGATGGGTATTGTACATCAGGTTGGTTGGGTAGATACCAAGGAGGCGATTCTTATACACTCTTTTCGTTTTATGATTTCCCGGAAAAAATTCAAGATGACTCCGCTGCTTTCCGAAGGGTCCACATCCGGATACATCATTCCCTTTATGGAAGTTTTGGAGCGTGCCGGGATTCTGGATATTTCTTTACGAAGGCTCTTTCAGCTAAAACTGATTGAGCTTGGTTACATGCGTCGTACCCGTTTCTTGAATAAGGTGTATTTGTGTCCTAAATGTCAACATTCGCATATTCTTTTTGTAGAGGTATGTCCGAATTGTAAAACGTCAGATATTCAAAGTCAGTCTGTGATTCATCATTTTCGCTGTGCGAATGTTTCTCCGGAAGATACCTATATGGTAGATGGTATGTTGAAATGTCCAAAATGTGGCAAATATTTGCGACATATAGGCATCGATTATGACCGTCCTACTGATATTTATATTTGTAACAGCTGCACGCACCATTTCATTACGCCTGACATGAATGCTATCTGCGCCAGATGCAAAGAAACATTTAATACAGCCCAGTTAGTTCCGTATGATATTTATGAGTTTGAGTTAACGGCGAAAGGGATTCATGCTTTTGCATCCAATGAGGCTTATCTTACATTGCAGAAGGATATTGAGGTGGGAATCTCTTCGTATGAAAATTTTGCAGACTCTTTAAGGATTTTGGCTAGTATGAATGACGCTAATGATGATTATCTTGTTCTGGGCAGACTATGGATTATTGGTGAGAATGGGGCCGTTCTTCCTATCCGTTCAGACCATATTATTCTACAGTATGTTTATATGAAGTTCAAGAATTTTAAAGTAGCTACGGATGGGAAAATGATTTATATAGCACAATTAGTTTCTATTGATGAGGAAAAAAGCCAAAAAGCTTTTGTAGAGAGACAGTTTACCGCATTACAAAAAGAAATGATAACGTTTAGACTGGAACATGCAAGCATCAGATATGAGATATTCAGTGTTACAAAGAAAGATTTTGATGAACAATTTATTAAGGAATTAAAGAATATTCCACCTACTTATTAGATTGACAATGGAAGTGATTTATCAATTTTACCAGGCCATATTCGAGTGCTTCTATTTCAGATTAACCTTATCTTCTTTATTTAGTATGTTTTGGTTTATGCTAATAATAGAGGTTCCCCGTTATTTTCTGTTAGAGCTGCTTGTGGCGTTTTATAGTGGCATTACTTATTGGAAGCGGAAGAGAAAACATTCCGTAGCCCGGATGTTGCTATATGTAGATAATCCGTTGATTACCGTACTGGTCCCAGGGAAAAATGAGGGAAAGCATATCTTCAAGCTGGTTAGCTCCCTACGTGAACAGACGTATCAGAATCTTGAGGTTATTATCGTCGATGACGGTTCTGATGATGATACACCGTTTATCTGCAGGGATCTGGAGAAAGATGGGTATATCGATAAATATTATCGTCTGAACGAGCGTGGTGGAAAAGCCAGTGCCGCTAATTATGGAGTTTACCATGCAAAGGGTAAATATATTGTTCATTTGGATGCCGACTCCTCACTTGATAGGGATGCTATCGAGAAAGTTCTAATTCCGTTTTATATGGATGACCGTATCAAAGGAGTAGGTGGTTGCGTCAAGGTCCGTAATTCAGATGAAACAATATGCACCTCATTGCAGGCATTGGAATATCTCCACACGATTCAGGTGGGTCGTATGGTTTCGAACTTTTTGGGAATTTATCACATCATATCCGGAGCTTTCGGAGCATTTGATGTGAAGGCCATTAAGCAGGTTGGCTGCTGGGATATAGGTCCGGGGCTAGATGGAGATATCACTCAAAAGCTCCGCAAAGCTGGGTTCAAAGTGTATTTTGCCCATGATGCCATTTGCATGACGAACGTCCCTTCCAAGTGGTACGCATTGTTCAAACAGCGTCTGCGCTGGTCTAAATCATTGGTCCGGTTTCGAATTCGCAAGCATATCAATATGCTTTTCGCGTGGAGAAATTTTTCTTTTTTGAACTTCATCTCAAACATGGAAAATATCTTGTTTGACTGTGTTTTTAATTACTTGTGGTTGTTTTATATCATTCATTTGTGTATTGTGCATACTGATATGCTTCTGGAAATCTTCTTGATAGGTTGGATGCTGCGATATGGGATGTCAATCATCTCCTTTGCAGTAGCAATGATGATTAGTGAACGTCCTTCCGAAGAATTCAAGTTGTTTTTTTATCTGCCATTACGCACGTTTTATACGGGATATTTTATGCGCATAACCAGATTGATTGCACATACAATGGAGTTTTTCTTTTTTTCATCGTACAAAGATTCTTGGAATCCTTCCAAGACTTCGATATATGCGCGCATTGAAGGAATTTAATTGAATAGAATATGAAAGATTTGATTATTGGAATTATTGGCTTGGGATACGTAGGTTTCCCTTTGGCATGTTTGTATGCAAAGCGGTATCATACGATCGGTTATGACCGTAATCCTATAAGAGTGGATGAATTGAATGCCGGCAAAGACCATACGAACGAAATTGATTCGGAGACTATCCATGAATGTCTGAACACTAACTTGGTATGTACTTCTGATGAGAATGCCTTGAAGAAGTGTAATGTGTATATTGTAACTGTACCTACTCCGGTGGATATCTATATGCAACCGGACCTTTTGCCTTTGAAATCGGCCAGCGCATTAGTGGGAAAATATCTTCAGAAGGGGGATATTGTGGTATATGAATCCACGGTTTATCCAGGAGTGACAGAAGATGTTTGTGTACCCATACTTCAGGAAGTGTCTGGGCTGGTTCTTAATGAGCATTTTTATGTAGGTTATTCTCCAGAGCGTATTAACCCTAGCGACAAGGAGCATACAGTAGAAAATATCTGCAAGATCACATCTGGTTCTACGCCAGAGGCAGCGGTGATAATCGATCGCCTGTATGCTTCAGTCTTGAAGAACGGTACTTACAAGGTTCAATCCATTAAAGTAGCTGAGACCGCAAAAGTGTTGGAGAATGCACAGCGCGACATTAATATTGCCTTCATGAATGAAGTGGCAAAGATTCTGAATGCGTTAAATGTTGACACTAACGCAGTGATTGATGCCGCTGCAACCAAATGGAATTTCCTGCCGTTCAGACCTGGGTTGGTCGGTGGACATTGTATAGGAGTTGACCCTTATTATCTTATTCAAAAGGCACAATTGCATGGGGTGTCTCCTCGTCTTATGGCAGAAGCTCGAAAAATCAATGATTCTATGGGTAGTTATGTGGCACATCAGTTGATTAATAAGTTATGTGGTACAATGTTTTGTATTTCTACCAGTAGGATTCTATTATTAGGCTTCACTTTCAAGGAAAACTGTCCCGATATAAGGAATACCAAGGTCATAGACATTTATAACACTTTGAAAAGGTTTACTCCTCACATTACGGTTTATGACCCATTGGTTAACCCGGAAGAAGTTGCCCATGAATATAACATCCGTGTAATCAATAACATTGATGCATTAGAAGATAGTTCGTACGAGGCTATTTTGGTGGCAGTTGCCCATCAGCAATTTCAAGACTTTGATTATGCGAGATATTTAACTCCCCAGGGAATCATATATGATGTCAAAGGACAAGTTGAGTCCTCATGTATGACTTATAAATTATAGGAAATTACACACTAAACCCATAAGAGTAAGATTATGAAAAGAGTAAATTACAAAACTGGAATCTGGATGCTGGGAATGGCGTCGATTTTAGCTACAATGTCATGTACGGACTTCCGTGAGGAAGCTTGGAACAACCGTGGAAGGTATGTGGATACAACCCACATTTCAATAGAGTCGGATGCCGAGGTGCTAACAAAACGTCTTAGCTTTGTAGATGATGAAAGAGTTTCGGGGCTTGCTTTGTCGCGTGTGGCCAAGTCTGTTCCATCAATACCTGATGGAGCCATTCAATTGGCGGAAGCTCCTACAAATTACAACAGCGGGGTAACCTTGAGTAAAGACAGCAGTTATTATGTAGAAAAGGGAGAAACGTTCAATGGCTCTATTTCTGGTAATTCAGTTGACAATGTCACCATTTATGTGGCCGGTACTTTAGAAGTGACAGCCTGGTGGTTAACTGGAAATAATGTTACGATTCAGGTCCTTCCAACCGGGAATTTGAAATATGCTTCTGATTCTAACAATCAGATGATTGCCCTTGTAAAGGATGGCGTGACAATTAATTCCTGGGGAACCTTTACAACATACTATAAAGGAAGTGGTATTCGTATTGCTCCCCATGCAGCGTTGAATATTTATAAATCTGCGCAAAATCAGAGTTTTTACGTCAATCCGCAAGGTGGAATGTGGGACTGCTCATTTTGGATAGAAGGAAGTTTTCAAGCCGACATCCCAGTTGTTATAGATGGAAATATGTTGGTAAACAATGGAAAAGCTGTATTCAATTCTGAACTGACAGTATCTAAAGAGGTTTATATACAAGGTGGTTCTATGGAGCTGAATGGTTGTACGACCATAGAGAAGGATTTTAAGTTTGTATCTGCTGGAAACTTATTGGTCTCGGACTATTTGAATGTCTGCAATATGGAAACTTGTCAAGGGACAATCAACATCTCGAATGGAGCTTTAGTTCAAGTGGTTGAAAATTTGTTTTTAACGTCTCAAAGCAATACCCGAATCGTAGGTCCGATGGTAAGCTATGCTGTGATAAAAGCGGGCAGCATATTCTCTGAGGACACTAAATTGTCCAATTTCATGTCGGGAAACATTGACATCCAATCCTCCGAAATTAGACAAGGGAATAGATGGTGGTATGCTGATCCAATTACTTTGGATACGTCAAATACCAATGGGGTAATTGTAAATGGTAATACTGTAATCCAGGCTAATGGATGTAACCCCGGCACTGGTTCATCAGAAGGAGCTGGCAGCGTACACTTGGTAGAGATTGCCAGGCTGTCATCTCCGGCTAATTATTATTCTGCAACCAGTATTGATTTCAATGGGAATCTGGCTTATGTATCTTGGCATATCAATCCTAAAAAATATTCGGAGAATTTTGGTGGTGCCATCGATGTCATTAATATTACTGACAGAAAGGTATTGCAATGCCGGGTGAATAGTGATGTAAAATATAGCCATACTTGTTTTTATGATGGATGGCTGTTTTCTGCAGGTGATGATTATCATAATGGGGCTGTTTTGTCTAAAATACATTTGCAGAATGGCCTGTTTGCTGATAATAAAGAAGAGCAGTTAGTGAATCTCACTGGAAATTCTGGTAATTGTGTAGAAGTTGTAGGAAATACTTTGCTCACAGCTTCGGGTACTGAGGATGGTGGCTTCGACTTATTGCAGCTTAATGCAGCCCAAAAGCAGTATTCTGTACCGGCTTTGGAGGCTAAGTTTGTTTATTCTAATGGAGAGAAGATAGTCACTTTAAATAACATGAGCCTGGGAACCGTTAATGTGTATGACACACGAAAGGGGAGACCTGAAGATATGCTTGCTACACCTGTCTTGACATTTAATGCGGGTCCGATAGCGCCTGTAGATGGTAAGAATGTCATTATGTGCAGTGAAAAGTATATTTATGTCTGTATGGGAAAAAATGGTTTGCATTCTTTTGATATAAATACGGGTCGTGAAGTAGCTTATTATGATATCAAGCAGGTGAATGGTATTGATATTGATGGTGATTACGTTTATGTAGCGAATGGATATGGCATAACAGTTCTCGACAAGGAAAGTCTGGCCTATATATCTTCGTTTGTAGATAATAGTGGTTCTGCCAATTATGTAAGGAAGGGAGAAGATGGATTTATTTATGTAGCCTACGGTACCACTGGAGTCCGTATATTTAGACTAGAATAATAATGTCAATCATTCCTTGAAAAGGACGGCGAGGAGGATAAGCTTTACTTATCCTCCTTGTTATAAATAATATCTATAATAGATATTTTGAGGGATGTACATACGGTTATGAAATCTACAAATCGGTTTACCTTAAATCAGTTGAGTTTTTAGAGATATAATTAATAACTAGCAGGTACATTTAGTTAAAACATGAAATGGCTGAATTGAATTCTAATACCCTTGTTATATACTATTAAAAGTTCCGTATTGGAATGAAAGTCATATTCACTTATATGGAGATTCTTAGGAGAGTTATTTAAATAAATAGAAGGATTAAATTAATTCATGCTGAATGTAAATATGACTTTTTCCTTATATAGGAAGATTTTCTTTAGTTTCATAATGATAATCCTATTGATTGTAACTGTTTTTTCTATGGTGGTCAATATTCGAATATATATGAAACAAGTGGATGAAGTAATTTCGACCATAAATTCAATGTGTGAAAAGATCCACAAAGTAAATTTGAATCTTATAAAGCTTACATCTTTAGGAGAGAATGCTATAATATGGAAAGAATCGAATTATTATCAATACCATCTTCAACGTTTATATGTTGATAGTATTTTAGTAGAACTCAAAAATGATTATGAAGATTTTGTAGGTTCGGAAAAGATTGATTCATTACGATTGTTATTGATTGTAAAGGAAGCCCATCTTTTCCACTATATGAAGGCCATTCAGTCTTGGGAAAAAATAGATAGTCTATTGACCGATAGTTTACCGCATATTGCAGAACGGCTTGTTAAGATACGTACTGTAACTCGAAAGAAGAAAGGTATTTGGGGATTGTTTGGGAAAAAAGAAACAATGCAGGTACCTTATCGTACAGATGAATTAGAAATCTTTGTAAATAGATTAATATCTGAACAGGCAAAAAGAGATTCTCAAATGTCTGTTTATACAGATAGTTTGCGTTTTGATAATAAAGTTTTAAATCAGAAGCTTTGTGAGTTTACTTCTTTTTGGGATAGCAATCGTATTCGCTCTTCGTTGGTAGGCTTAGATTGGAAGATACTTGAATCTAAACAGAAGTCTTTTCATATGTTGCTGATTGTGATGTTAGTTACCATTAGCATGTTCATCATTCTCTTTTTTATTATACGCACCGATTTAATGAAAGAGAAGAAAATTAAAACAAACTTGAAGCAAGTGATTCATGAGAATGAAAATTTGCTTGAAATGCGTAAAAAAATTATTCTGACTATATCACATGACATACGTGGTCCTATTGGCAATATTCATAATTGTGCAGACTTGGCTTCAGAAACACGAGAAAAGAAAAAGCGTGAAATCTATTTGGACGATATAAGACATTCTTGTCATCATATTTTACATTTGGTCAATGATTTGATGGATGCTTATCGTATGAATGAAGTTGGTGATTTTCTTAATGAAATGCCCTTTTATCTTGATCGTTTTCTAAAACGTATTTCTGATGAATTTTCTCGGAAAGCGAGTTCAAAGGCTCTAATTTTATGTTCGGAACATGAAAACTCAAATGTGAAAGTAAAGGGTGATGCTGATAAATTGGAACAGGTATTGGTTAACCTGTTGACTAATGCCATAAAATTTACTCCATCAGGAACTATAAGTTTCCATTCAAAATATTCTGAGGATAAACTACAGATTGAAATTCGTGATACAGGCATTGGGATGAATAATGAAACATTAAAAAGAATATTTGCTCCTTTTGAGCGTGCCGCACAACATATCAATTCTGAGGGGTTTGGTTTAGGACTTTTTCTTACCAAGGGATTAGTCAAGGTTTTAAATGGAACGATGGAGGTAGTAAGTGAGCCAGGAGAGGGAAGCGCCTTCAAACTGAAGTTTCCTCTGTGTAAAACAGATGAACCTGTAGAAGAAGATCCAATAGATGACAGTCCAATAGGTATATTACCCCAAAAAGTTCTAATTGTGGATGATGATTCAATACAACTGAAAATAGCAGAAGACATGCTTGGACGCAAAGGAATTGTCTGTACCACTTGTATGAATATCAAAGATGTTATTATGGCATTGAGAGAATCGGATTATGATATGGTATTAACAGATATACAAATGCCAAATATTGATGGTTTTGGCCTATTAAAGCTACTTCGAAATTCAGATATAGGGAATTCAAAAACGATTCCGATAGCAGTCATGACAGCCCGTGGTGACAGCAATACTGATATTTATGAAAAAGAAGGGTTCGTAGGTTGTATTCATAAGCCGTTCAATATACATGCATTGCTGACTTTTTTATCGTCCGTTATGTCTCAAGCAAAAGTATCAGATACCGGTGAATTTGATTTTTCCCATTTATTGGAAGGTACGGATGATAATATGCATATGTTATCTTTGGTTGTCGATGAATCCAGAAAGGAACTTGAGGACCTGGAATCAGCCTTGAAAGATGATAACCGTGAAGTTATGAGAAAAACAATACATCGAATGATACCTGTATGGGAAATGCTAGGAAAGGAATACTTGTTGCGTGATTTTCAAGAACGGTTACATGATATGGACAGTAGTGATGAATTTATTTGTGAACATGCAATTCTGATTATAGAGTGGGTAAAGAAATTGATAGAAGAAACAGAAAAAGAATTAAGGAAATATGAGAATACTGATTGTTGAGGACAATATGATACTTAGCGGCATGATTGAAAAATGGCTGCATAAAGCCGGTTACGAAGTTTTGACAGCTATAGATGAACCCAGTGCACGTAGTATCCTGAAGAAAAACGAAATCAGTCTGGTATTGGGAGACGTGCGCCTGCCGGAAGGTGACGGTATCAGCCTTCTGGAATGGATGATGCGTTCCAGTATGGAAATTCCTTTTATTGTCATGACGGATTATGCCTGTATTTCGGATGCTGTCCATGCCATCAAGCTCGGAGCAAAGGATTATCTGGAAAAGCCTGTCCACCAGGAACAACTGCTTGAATTAATGCACAGTATGGTGAAAAGTCCGGTTGTAGTGCGTAAGGAGCGTTCTTTTGTAGAACGTACCAGCGAATGCGCAAGGAAAGCCGCTTCACTGGCTCGTCGTGTGGCACCTTCGGAACTTTCAGTCCTGATACTCGGTCCGAGCGGAAGCGGTAAGGAAGTGATAGCCCAGATGATACATCGTTATAGTGACAGACGTGAGAAGCCTTTTGTTGCTGTCAATTGTGGAAGCATACCTGACGATTTGCAGGCTTCTGAATTTTTCGGTGCAGTCAAAGGAGCTTTTACAGGAGCTGTTTCAGACAGAAAAGGGCATTTTGAAACCGCTAATGGAGGAACCTTATTCCTGGATGAAGTCGGTAATATGCCGTATTCCATGCAGATTCTTCTCCTGCGTGTCCTTCAGGAAAAGGAGTTTAATCCGGTAGGGAGTGATAAAGTGAAACATACGGATGTACGTATTATTTCTGCTACCAATGAGGATATGAAAAAAGCGGTGGAGGAAGGTCGCTTTCGTGAGGATTTGTATTATCGCCTTGCAGAACTCGAAATTGTTCAACCGCCATTAAAAGATTGCAAAGACGATATTCTTCCGCTTGCCGAATTCTTCAGAAAAGAACATTCCGGTAGAATCCGTGTCAAGAATGAGGGATTTACCGAAGAAGCGAGAGCATGTATGTTGGGATATGACTGGCCGGGTAATGTGCGGGAATTGAACGCAAAGATCAAACGTGCGGTAATTGTTGCGGATAATGCATTATTGGATGTCTGTGACTTGGGACTGGACAATGTAGATTGTAGTGACAATCCGGATATTCGTATCATTCAGGAAAAGGAAAGGATACGAAATCTGCTTGATAAAAATCATGGTAATGTCAGTAAGACAGCAGCGGAACTCGGTTGCAGTCGTACAGCCCTGTACAAGAAAATGAAGAAACTTGGTCTGAAGTAATCTTTATTCTTTAAGGCGGTATACCAGTCTGCATACATTGTTTCGGAATGTTTTGGACTCACGTAAAGTCCATTGTCCGAATTGAATCTTTCCAGTTATGTTTTTCCCACTTTTGTATGATATTGGAAGCAAGTAAATGACCAGTTCATCTGCGAGTCGGAAGAGAAATACTCCACCAGCATATTCGGCACTTTTTTCGTCCTGTACTTTCATAAAGAAGGTACAGTTATTGTCTCGTCTCTCTTTTGCATCCATCAAATCAAGCATACCGTAATGCGGATACATGTTGAATGTAGCCCGCTCTTCCCAATAAGGGAAGCCGTTCCGGTCTGTCCTGAGCCATTCCAACAGTATCTCATTTTTGTCCGGCAGGAAACCGTCCAATGTGACGGGCATAATAATCTGTACTTTTGCCATACCTCTATCTGTAAAAAAGCATGAAACCCATGTAGTTTCAGGTAGAGGCTCTGGTAAAGCCCAAACGATAACTTGCATGGGCTCACGCTATAGGGTATAGCATAAGCCTCACGCAATAGTCATCGTTTTTTGAAATTTACCAGATTTACGCAGTATATATACAAA